>Ga0172369_10002636_pt1 | contig 24376 bp, 19 predicted proteins | sample LakKiv25m_FD_114539 | JGI IMG/M metagenome (GOLD analysis project Ga0172369, IMG submission 114539) | Freshwater microbial communities from Kabuno Bay, South-Kivu, Congo - kab_022012_11.25m | ecosystem: Environmental > Aquatic > Freshwater > Lake | place: Democratic Republic of the Congo...
CGCCGATTGCCACAAAAACGGGCAGTGCCAGAAGAGCTCCCATTCCGACATACAATCCGGCATAGGCACCGGCTTCCCCGGCCAACATCAGCAATCCGCCCGCAGCCACCCCGGCGGTGCTGATAAGCGCCCATTTTGCCCCCGCCTTCCACTCAGCCCCCAATGCAATATCCGGGGAAATCGAATCATTAATAACAACCACCTGACTGTTAGCGGATTGACCCGAAGTGACTGATTGCCCGCTAACCATCTGGATGAAACAGGATAGCAGGCATGCAAAAAGGATAGTAATTGTTTTCATCTGGAAGGATTAAGACGGGTGAAACATAAATTTAAGGAATAATTAAATCAGGATTCTGACCTGGATTAAAGTTACATTAAAAACGGCCCTTCAGGGTTTTACCTTCGGGCTGATCCGGATATTAAGGATTACCTTTGCAGACCAAACATTTTTTTATGAAAAATCTGACAATCAGCAAATTGGACTACACCAGAATCCGGGAGAACATCAACCACGCACTGTACATGCGTTCCATCACCGCCGTTGAGGCCGAAAGCCTGATGAAGGAGCTGAACAGCGCCAGGCTGGTGGAGCCCACCGAGATCCCTGGCAATGTGGTTACGATGAATTCGGTTGTCAGGATCAGTTTTCTCGACAGCGGCCGCCAGGTGCAGTTTCAGCTTGTTTATCCGAAGGATGCCAATCCCCGTGAGCAGAAAATATCAATCTTTTCCCCGATCGCCACAGCGCTCATCGGCTACAAGGTAGGTGATGAGATCGAGTGGCTTGTACCAGCAGGCCTCACCCGTATACGCATCGAGGAGATCCTGTATCAGCCGGAGGCGTCGGGCGATTACAATTTGTAACCGCAAATTCGTTAACATTAAGGTATGAAAACACTATACCTTATTACACTCATAGCCCTCTTGCAAGCTTTTCAGGCAGGGGCTCAGGATACCATCCGCTTCAGCGATGGACTGGCGGTTTCGAATGTTCATCAGTATGGACGGCAGGCGCTGTTTACGGATCAGCTGGCTGCCCGGATGTTTGCACCGGGATATGCAGCTCCCAAAGAGGGGGCGGTGTTGTTTACGAACGCCCAGGGCAGGGAGTCCGTGTGGAAGGTGATCAAAGCCGACAGCACAGGCCGGTTCACCGGTCGCGATGGTGCGAACGGCTATATTTACCTTACCTACACCGCCAATCGCAGTGGCGGCGGGATCCTGACTATCAGCGGCAATTCCATGTTCTACTGGAATGGCGAACCGCATGCGGGGGATGTGTATGGGAGCGGGTATCTGCATGTTCCCGTACCCGTGAGGAAAGGGATCAATGAACTGTACATCCGGGCGTCGGGATTTATGCGCCCGGGGATCTCGGCTGAGCTGCTCCTTACCGGCGAGCCGGTGGTGATCCGGACCGATGACCCCACCCTGCCCCACATTGTACCGGGCCGCGACAGCCATTCGCTTCTGGGGGCAGTGGTTCTGATCAATACCACGGCAAAACCTCTGGAAGGGCTGATTATACGGTCGGAGCTCAAAGGCCGTACCCTAACCGAAACGGTCTCCTCAATCCCTCCATACAGTTTAAGGAAAATTGCATTCAGATTTGACGGATCCGGAATCACGGCCAAAGGATCCAATCCCTGCAGCCTGTCGTTGGAATCGAAAGGCAAGATCATTGCCCACGGCGAGGTGCCGGTGGAATCGGTGGCTGCGGGCGAGCCCTACAGCTGCACCTTCATCAGCGGGATCGATGGCAGCGTCCAGTACTATGCGGTCAATCCGCGGAGCGGTCAGGAGTCAGGCGGCGCCTTGTTCCTTTCGGTGCATGGTGCCGGGGTGGAAGCGATCGGTCAGGCCCGGGCTTACAGGGCCAAGGACTGGGGCACGCTGGTAGCGCCCACCAACCGGAGGCCGCGCGGGTTTAACTGGGAAGACTGGGGCCGGATCGATGCCCTGGAGGTGTTCGATATCGCCAAAGCACAATATCAGCCTGATCCTCAGAAAATATACCTCACGGGCCACTCTATGGGCGGTCATGGGACCTGGTTCCTTGGGGCCACCTACCCCGATAAATGGGCGGCGATCGCACCGTGCGCGGGCTATGCATCGCTGATGGCCTATGCCTCGGCCGACGGCAAGATCCCGCAACCCGGCAAAAACCCTGTCGAGCAGAACCTTTATCGCGCCAGCAACGGCAGCAATGTGCCCGAGCTGGCAAGGAACTACATGGCTCACGGCGTGTATGTGCATCACGGCGACGCCGATCCCACGGTATCGGTTGAATATGCCCGGCAGATGCGCAAGGTGCTTGGGGAGTTTCATTCCGATTTTGCCTATTTCGAATATCCGGGCGGAAATCATTGGTGGAGCAATGAGAGCGTCGACTGGCCGCCGCTGTTCGAGTTTTTCAGGTCACACCTGATCCGGCCCGACAGTGTTGTTAACCATATTGAATTCAGGACCAGCAACCCAGCCGTATCCTCTTCGAACCGCTGGATATCGGTCCTGCAACAGCAGGAACCGCTGAAATACAGCACGATAAAGATCGACCGCGACCGCAAGAAAGGGACTTTCACAGGAACCACCGAAAACATATCCGTATTGAGTCTGAACCCCGCGGGGATCAATTCCGATCCTCTTCTGATCAAGCTCGACGGAGAAGAGCTTTCCGTTCCCAAGCCTGCTGGAAACCAGCCGCTGGTGCTCGTCAGGGATGGCAAATGGTCGGTGGGTACCAAACCCGGTGCCGACAGTAAGGGTACGGTCCGCAATGGGACATTCAAGGAACCCTTCAATCACCGGATGGTATTTGTGTATGGCACCGCCGGGACCAAGGAAGAGAACGCCTGGGCCCTGGCCAAGGCACGTTATGATGCCGAAACCTGGTATTATCGCGGCAATGGTGCGGTGGATATCATTTCAGATAAAAATTTCAATCCGGCAGATTATCGCGATCGCGGTGTGATCCTGTACGGAAATGCAACCACCAATACCGCATGGCAGCCGCTGATGGGAGCATCGCCCATTCAGGTGAGCCGCGGGTTGATCAAAATGGGCGACAAGGAGCTCACCGGCGATCAGTATGGCGCCTGCCTCATGTATCCCCGTCCCGACAGCCCGACCGCATCCGTTGGGGCTGTCACAGGCACCGGCCTGCCCGGTATGCATGCGGCTGATGCCAACCAGTATTTCTCCGGCGGCAGCGGCTTCCCCGATTATCTCATCTTCACCTCCGAGCTGCCGGCCAAAGGGCTGGAGGCGCTGGTGGAGGCGGGATTTTACAGTAATCATTGGGAGATAGAATAGTTAAGACGTTGCACGTTAAGACGTTTCACGTTAAGATGGCTGCGCCGGTAAGATGTTTCACGTTAAGATGCTTCGCGGTAAGATGGCTGCGCCGGTAAGATCTTAACGTTTGCGAAGCAAACATCTCCCACGAAGTATCTTAACACAAAGTATCTTAACTATTTGCTCCGCAAATATCTTAACACGAAGTATCTTAACTAATTCCTGATACATCGCACCGAATTCCCTGATCCCTTGTTCGAGTTGCCGCGGAGGGTGCGGTTTTGGGTATCCTGGAGGGAGCGGTCCCAGGCGCTGGTGGCGTCTTTTTCGGTGGCGGTCCAGAAGTATGCGTGTGTGCCGAGCCTCATAAATCCGCCCAGATAATAACGTTGTCCGCCGCCCCGTGCGGAGAATCCGCTTGCATTGGTGGCATCGGTATTTTGGGCTGACCAGTAGGTTGAGCCGGTCTCCTTCATCTTGCTGCCTTCGGGATAGGTAACGTACGAGGTTAGCGTGGACCATTCGGCATCGGTGGGGAGGCGCCATCCCGGGGGGCAGGCGATCACCGCGGCAGGCCAGTTGTACAGAGTGCCATATTTTCCGTATGTATCAGGGGTTTGGCCCTGGCTGGATCCTTCGTCGCCATAAATGTAATAGCGCGGCTCGGAGTCGGAACCCTCATCCGGACCGAAGATCGAAGGTATCCAGGCCAGATTTTCAGCCATCCACACCTGCGTGCCGATTTTGATCCAGGCATAGGTTTTTCCGTTCCTGTCATCAGTAAATGTGCCCCGGTCGGACTCAGGCTCCAGGGTGGTGAATTTGCCAATCACACCCGGGATATACTGACTCTCAATTTTGATGTACGGCTGATAGAAATAGGTAGTGAAGGTCTGGAGTCCTTCAGCCCTGACCCTGAACTGCGCCTCCCGTTCCAAACCATCGCAGCCCTGAGGAAATGGGGCAACTATCCGGGTTCCGTCGGGGTAAGGCGGGTCATCCTTGCTGTAATAAAAGCCTACCTCCGTTACCTTGAACACCTCTTTGTCCTGGGCTTTCCAGCTTCCGGTAAGCACAACCGAGGTTGCCTTTATGCTGTCGGTCCCGTCGGCGTTGACCACAAAAAAATCCACCGGATCCTGGCATCCGGTCAAAAACATTCCCAGCAGCACCGGGATCACAGGTAGTGCAGAAATGGTTTTCATGATTTTAGGAATTAGTAAACAGAAAGTTACGCGATTTTTAACAAAATAGGATGGCTGCGCCGGAAAGATGTTTCACGTTAAGATGTTTCACGTTAAGATGTTACACGTTAAGACGTTTCACGTTAAGATGCTGCGCGGTAAGATGGCTTCGCCGTTAAGAATCTTAACGCTGGCTACGCCAGCATCTCCCACGAAGTATCTTAACACGAAGTATCTTAACTATTTGCTCCGCACTTCTGTTCGTCAAATAGTTACCCCCAAAGTTTGTCGATTTATAAATTGCTACATATCTTTCTCTTTTGGAATTATGCTTGCATGTTACTATCTGAACATTCTTCACCAAAGGAATGGCATCTTTTAGTGGTTGAGGAAAATCTCAGTATTGTCAACCGTTTAAAGGAAATCCTCAGGCCTTATGGGATTATTGTTGATCAGACCACCGGCAGAAATTTCAATTTGCCAGTCCTCAACGCGTTTGATCCGGACATTGTTTTTTATCACAACCGTAAATGTGAGAGCCCCCTGGTTAGTCTCGGTGAGGAGCTGATCAATCATTTTAAGGACCAATTTATTCAACTGGTGATCTACTGCCAAGAAGTTGACCTGGGAGACAGGATTTCAGGCATTGAAGCCGGTATAACCGGATTCGTTAAGCTTCCTTTTGATCCGGATGAGGTTATCCTGGCTGTTAAAAGCCGAATTGAAACCCGGGCACTTTTTCTTCAGCTGGCTCAAAAGCAGGAACAGCTTGACCGTGAGGTCCAGGAAAGACATCAGATCTCGGAAAAGCTTCAGGAGGCCCTGAACAGGGTTCAGTTTCACTATGACAATTCCCCTTTTGCAGTCATTGAATTTGATCCTGAATATCGAATAATCAGATGGTCAGACGAGGCTCAAAACATATTCGGTTGGTGTCAGAAGGAGGTTTTGGGGAAAAAAATCCAGGAACTTAAATGGGTTTATGAAAGTGATGTTGAGGTTGTAGAAAATCTCAGCGATGATATGTCTAGGGGAACCCGGACCAGGAACATTAACAGAAACAGGAATTATACAAAAGATGGAAGGATCATCATCTGTGACTGGTACAATTCAGCCCTGAATGACCGTGATGGAAAATTAATATCTGTACTGTCTCATGTCCTTGATGTAACCCAACGCATTGAAATCGAAAAAGCCAGAATTGACAGCGAAAATAAACTGAAGCTGTTTTTTACACAATCCCTTGATGGCTTTTTCTTTATGATGCTCGATGAGCCGGTAACCTGGACTGATCATTCCAATAAGGATGAAATTCTGGATTATGTTTTTGCCCACCAGCGAATCACCAGGGTAAACCAGGCGATGCTGGATCAATATGGCTATTCTGAAAAAGACTTTCTGGGCCTTACTCCGAATGATTTATTCGGGCATGATGTTCCAGCCGGGAAAAAGGTGTGGAAGGAATTTTTCGACAAGGGCCAATTGCATATATTCACTGATGAGAGAAAGATGGATGGTACCCCAATGTGGGTAGAAGGGGACTATGTTTGCCTTTATGATGACCATGGCAGAATAACGGGGCATTTTGGAATTCAAAGGGATATATCAGAGAGAAGGTCAAACGAGGAAAAAATCCTTGAAATTGACCAAACGCTGAAGGACGTCATGGATTTTGCCCAAATCGGATACTGGTCTTGGGATATTAAATCAGGGCAAGTCACCTGGTCAGACGGGATGTTCAAGATCTTCGGCGTTAACAAGGAAGATTTTCATGGGGACCTTAATCAAGTAATTCAGGATGTGATTCATCCCGAGGACCGCGACCTGGTTTTACATTCCAACCGGCTGGTAGAGGAGCAAGGAAAACCTGTTCCCCTCGAATATCGCGTGATCTGGAATGATGGGTCCATTCATTGGATCTGGGCTGAAGCGGGAGAGCCCTTAAAGGACCCTAAGGGTGAACCTCTAAAGTTGGTAGGATTTGCCCAGGAGATTACCCGCCGGAAAGAAATGGAGGATAAATTTCTTCAGATGAGTAAGGTGATCGAACAGAGTCCGGTCAGCATCATTATTACTGATCACCTGGGCTTAATTGAATATGTGAATCCCAAATTTTCCGAAATAACCGGTTATTTACCTGATGAGGTAATCAGAAAAAATCCCAGAATTCTAAAATCAGGGGAAAAATCAAAAAATGAGTATAAACAACTTTGGGATTTGATTAGTTCCGGGAAGGAATGGAGGGGAGAATTTCATAACAGGAAAAAGGATGGATCATTGTACTGGGAATCTGCATCAATCAGTGCTCTTAAGGATGATAAAGGAAGAATTACCCATTACTTTGCCATCAAGGAGGATATCACGGAGGATAAAATTCTCCTGGAAGAACTGAAGATAGCCCAAAAACAGGCAATTGCCGGGGACAAGCTAAAGACAGCCTTCATCAATAATATGTCCCATGAGATTAGAACCCCGATCAACTCCATTGTAGGATTTACCGAATTACTTGATGATCCGGATTATTCAGACTCAGAAAAGAACAGATTCAAAGAATTGATTAAATCGGGAAGCCAGCATTTATTGAACGTAATCACGGATATCGTGCAGATTTCAGCTATTGATTCGGGTTTGATGAGCTCAAACGTTGAAGACTTTTTTATCGATATTGAACTCTATGGATTGTATACCCAGTTTTATCCACTAGCCAGGAAAAAGGGATTGGAGCTGGTCCTGATCACCGGAAATGTTCATGAAAGCTGCAAATTCTCAACTGATAAAACCAAGTTGATACAGATTTTAACCAATCTGATCACCAATGCAATAAAATTTACCGAAAAAGGGGAGATTAGAATCGGATGCAGAAAGATTGCGAATGGCCTGGAAATATCTGTAACAGATACAGGTATTGGCATTGCCCCTGATAAACTGCAAATAATCTTTGACAGATTCAGGCAGGCTGATGATTCGATTTCCAGAAAATATGGCGGAAGTGGTTTGGGGCTGGCTATTGCCAAGGCATATTCTGAAACCATCGGAGCGAAGTTATTGGTTGAATCCATTCCCGGTGTGGGCTCGAAATTCTGGTTGCTTTTCCCTTTAATCCCAACCAATGTCACTTAATCAATATTTCCGGCTCAGAAACACGCGTTCCTTTGAGTCGATGAATTGGTTCAGGATTTTAAAAATCATCTGGACGATTCTGGTGGCAACCTTCATAATCGGGTTTTCCTTGAACACCAGGAGTGAAGTTTTCAAACTTGCCAAAGGAGAAGCCATAACGAGCTTTCAGAAGGATGTCGTTTTAAGGGAATGGGCTACTCAGCATGGCGGAGTCTATGTGAAAGCAGACTCCCTTACCCCTCCCAATCCTTACTTGGAGGTGCCCAACAGGGATATCTATACTCCAGACAGCGTGTTAATGACTCTGATGAATCCTGCCTATATTACCAGACAAATACATGAGCTGGCTTTTAGCAAAATCAATATCAGAGGGCACATTACCAGCCTAAATCCAATCCGGCCGCAGAATGCACCTGATGCATGGGAACGCCGGAGTTTGATGCAAATGGAAAAGGATACCCTTGAAATAGCCGAGCTTACCACCCTTGAAGGGGTAAAATATCTGCGTTATATGGGTCCTTTGTTTGTCTCCCAGGGATGCCTGAAATGTCATGCTGTACAGGGATACAAACTGGGGGATATTCGCGGTGGGATCAGTGCATCCGTTCCATGGGCGAAGTTTCAAAATTCCATATGGCGACAAACCTCAAGGGCATTGATCCCCTTCATTCTTATATGGATCATCGGGATGCTGTCACTCATCATAATCCAGAGGCAGTTCAAAAACTACTATGATTTGAGAGACAACACTCAACGGGAAATTTTGGCTATGAATTCGGATCTGAGCCAGATCAAGGCCCAGCTCGAGAAAAGCATCAGGGAAAAAGATCAGCTATTTTCAGTCATAGCGCACGACCTCAGAAGTCCGTTCCAAGGTCTGATCGGCCTGACAGAGGTGCTGAACGAAGGTGCCAAAGAGATGGAAACGGATGAGATCATCAAAATGAGTGCAGTTGTCAATAAAAAGGCCAACCATTTGTTCAATCTCCTCCAAAACCTGCTTGAATGGGTCCAATCCCAGAAAGGTGCCACTGCCTTTGAACCCGTAGAATTCAACATGCATGATCTTGTTTCGAGAAACCTGGATCTTTATGCATCCAGGGCCTCTGAAAAAAAGATAACCCTTACAAATCACCTTCCGTTGGGCCTCACTGTTTTTGCGGATTATAAAATGATCGATTCGGTGATCAGAAACCTGATCAACAATGCTATAAAATTCACCCCGGTGGATGGCAATATTGATATTTCCTCCAGCATATCCGGCAAGATGGTGGAAATTACCGTTTCCGATACCGGTATCGGCATCCCTAAGGAAATCCTGACAAAGCTGTTTATCACAGGTGAAAAAACCGGCAGAAAAGGAACCGCCGGAGAAGGGAGCACCGGCTTGGGACTGCTGATCTGCAAAGACTTCATTGAAAAGAATGGCGGAATCATTCACGTTGAATCCACGATCGGTGAAGGAAGCAAGTTCAGGTTTACGGTGCCGAAGGATGCTGCGCGGTAAGATGGCTGCGCCGTTAAGAGGCTTCGCCGTTAAGATGTTTCATGTTAAGACGTTACACGTTGGAAGCTACGCGGTAAGACGGCTTCGCCGGTAAGAGGCTTCGCGTTAAGATGGTTTCACCGTTAAGATGCTGCGCGGTAAGATGGCTTCGCCGTTAAGAATCTTAACGCTGGCTACGCCAGCATCTCCCACGAAGTATCTTAACACGAAGTATCTTAACTATCTCTCAACCTGTAATAAATCCCCTGATTTACACTCATATGGATAGAAAAATCAGGGTAGAATGGTTTCAAAGGTTTCAAAGGTTTCAATAGTTTCAGTGGTTACACTGGTTTTAATTATTTCATGCTCTAACCGGGACCAGATGAATACGAATATCGGGAAGGAGAAGGAGCTGATCACAGAAACTATTCACAACAGTATCCGGTGGGCAGGAACAAAGGATATTCAATTGCTGTACAGCGTGATAGCTAAGGATTCCGATTATCTGGAGGTGCATCCGGAGGCTTCGGTGGTGATGGGATTTGATGAATTCAGGAAACAGGAGGATTTTTGGCTCAATCCCAATTTCAAGGCGGTCCGATATGAGATCCGGGATCTCCGGATCCGGCTGTCGCGATCGGGGGAGGTCGCCTGGTGGTACTGTATGCTTGATGATATCAATGAGTGGAAAGGGCAACCTGCGAATTGGGAGAATACCCGGTGGACCGGCGTACTCGAAAAAAGAGATGGGAAATGGGTAATCGTTCAAATGCATTTTTCAAAGGCGGCAGAATAATTATTCCGCTGCTGATCCTGATCATGATTACCGGATGCCGCGAGGAGCCGGTTGAGATTTCGCTGTGCGATGCCGGTAACTACTTTCCGCTGGAGGAGAACACTTGGTGGAAGTACCGGAATTAAAAAATTCTATGGGAGAGGCTGCGCGTTAGGATGTTTCACGTTAAGATGTTACACGTTAAGACGTTACACGTTAAGATTCTTACCGTTGGCGCAGCCAACATCTTAACACGAAGTATCTTAACACAAAGTATCTTAACTTTCCTGCAATTCCTTCCTGCGTTTGCGGTATTGCGCGATCGGCATATCGGCCATGAAGAGTTTTTCGCCGGTATCGGGACCTGAGACTTTTGGCACCTGGGTTTCCACCACGCGACGGTCCTCATGCAGGATCTTCACATTCATCGGCATGAAGAGCCTGTTGAAAAGAGAGCTGAGAAGCGGGATGGTGAGGAACTTTTGATAGAGCCGGAGGTACAGGAGGTTATTTTCATTGTCGACCGGAACAAAGGCTACCACGATCCGGAGCTTGTCGGTGAGATAGTTCTGCCAGAGGTTGGGAAAGATCAAGTCGAGGTGCTGGGTGTTTGCCGGTTTTTCAGGGACATCCTTCGGCAGTTTTGCCGGCTCGCCGTTTTCATGCCGGTTATACACATCCACACGGAAACGGTTCGGATGGGTCCAGGTCAGTCGCGGCCCGTCGGACACGGTCTTCCATCCCCGGCCGATCGATTTCCGGTGCACAAACGCCAGGTGGGCCACATCAAGCTGATTTTCCATGGCCCGGCTATAATGGGTTTTCCAGGGATCCACCAGGGTCAGTCTTGAGTGATGCTCCAGGCCGTCGAAGAATTCAGGACGGGTATCCCCCGGATCCGTTCCAAAGAATATCCAGATGAACCCATGCTCCTCATGAGTTGCATAGGCCGGCGCGACAAAAGTCTCCGGTACCGGTTTGGTGGCGCCATTAGCCGGGATCACCCTGCATCGGCCGGTTCCGTCGAACTCCAGTCCGTGAAACGGGCACCGCACATGGTCGCCGATGCACTCCCCTGCACTCAGCGCAGCTCCGCGGTGGATACACGGATCCGCCAGACAGTGCACCATTCCCCGGCTATCCCGCCAGAACACAAGTTTTTCACCCAGCCGGGTCACCCCCACAGGCTTATTGCGCACCTCGTGCGACTCAAGAACGACGTACCATTGGTTGCGGATCATTTTTTTCCTTAAAGTTAAGAAAAGGTAAGATGGCTGAACCGTTTAGAGGCTGCGCGGTAAGACGTTGCACGTTAAGACGCTGCGCGGTAAGACGGCTTCGCCGTTAAGAATCTTACCGTTGGCGAAGCCAACATCTTAACGCGGAGCATCTTAACACAAAGTATCTTAACACGAAGTGTCTTAACACGAAGTATCTTAACGATCGCTCCTCGATCATCTTAACTTTTTAACCCCCTCTTTGAACTCATCGAGCGTAAACGGCCCGGGGAAAGGTTTGTCGCCAGAGAGGCTGTAGGGTTTTCCGTTGAAATCCTCATAGGGCAGATCGGGTACACTGGCCCGACCGAGGAGCTCGGTGGTTACGGCCTTGCGGGACTGCATATCGGCCCAGGCGGGATCGAGGTTCATGTGGAAGTACCAGCCGTCGGCACGCTTTTCGAGTTTAATATCAGGATTAAAATCATTGAGAACCAGCGGATAGGGTTCGGCTTTGCCGGGCTGGGCGCCGCCGAGATAAACATTTCCGTCCATGTAGACGGGTAGGACGGTTTTGTCGTATTGGGCCAGACTGGCTTTCCCAACGAGAATATTGTTGTAGAAGCGCTCGTCGCCGCTCTTGTTTGGGGCCAGACCAGCAACTTCGGTTTCATGGGCTTTGAGGTGTGGTGTGAGTCGCTGCTCGCCGGCATAAACCCAGATGTTCCCTGCTATGAGGTTGTGGGCATAGGCGGCGCCCTGCGAATTGACCAGCAGTGCGTTATTGGACAGGAACAGATTATGGTCGATCAGGGTGGGACCGTGGTTGACCTCCATGAAGAGGTCCTCACTCGGACCGTTATCGTGGAACAAATTGCCGGTAACCCGCGTGCCCTGGGCCATCCAGTCGAGCCACAAGCCCCGGTTGCAGTTGTATATGTGATTTTCTCCGATCACCACATCGACCGCCCCATGGAACTTGATCCCGGCCATCTCGGCCCCGGTGAAGAGCCTCCGAACATGCACATCGTGGATCTCGTTGCCGGTGACGGTGCTGAAGGCGCAGCCCATACTGCCCACTATCCCGGCCTGCTCACAATGGGAAACATGGTTGTTCCGCGCGACATGATGACCGATATTCTCCTTCGACCAGCCCCTGGCTGTGGCACGCTCAATCGTCTTGACATACCCCTCGGCTGAATTGGCTGAGGTGTTATCGAATTCATCCCCATGCTTGCCGAGGGCAATCCCGGAGCAGGTGGAATAACGTACAGTGTTATTTTCAATGATCCAGCCTTTGCTCCAGTTGGTTCCGATGATCCCCACCTGCTCAGCCGTCGGCGGTGCCCAGTTGGTGGCTGCCTGCTCCAAGACAAATCCGCTGATGGTGAGATAATTGATATTAGTTGTATCCGGATAAAAAACAGCTTTTCTCACATTGACCTCCACCAGGCGGGTGTTTGGGTCGATGCCAGGAAACTGCGCCCAGATGTTCGTGAATCCTTCCTTTAATGAATCCACCGTGGCAAACCAGAAAGGGGTCTTGCCGGCCGGCTTCATGACGCTGTCGGGCACCGGTGCCTCGGTCAGCCAATGGCCGTCGAGATAGACGGCAGCGGTATGGTGAGGTCTTCCGAGTGGCTCGAACCAATCGCCCCGGATCAGATCTGCAAACGGATTGAAATCCCCGAACAGGCTGTTCGGCACGGCAGCCTTCCAGGTATCGCCGGCCACCGGTTCCCAGTTTTTCACCTCCTCCGATCCCTTGATCACCACATGGTCACCTTCGGCAGCCCGGTAGGTGATCCGCTTCTGATCCGACTCCCCTCCCCTGTGCGGAGTGATCCGCTCGCGGTATACCCCGGCATGCACGGTGATCACATCACCCGGCTGAGCCAGTTTCGCCGCCGCCATGATCGTTTTGAACGGCCTCTCCGCCGAACCGTCGCCGGCTTCATTCCCATTGACCGAAACATGATACTCGTGCCCTTTAGGCGTACAGGAAAATAACAGGAAAGTGAAGAGGATGGCTGAAATGAGAGAGGTTTTCATGGATGGGTAGTTTGGTACTTTAATGATACTAATATACCGAATAATGGTTAAGATGGCTGCGCCGGTAAGAGGCTGCGCGGTAAGATGATCGCATTTGCGATCGGTAAGATGTTTCACGTTAAGATGGCTGCGCCGTTAAGATGATCGCTTCGCGATCGGTAAGATCTTAACGTTGGCGAAGCCAACATCTTAACGCGTAGTGTCTTAACGCGAAGCATCTTAACTATTTGCTCCGCAAATATCTTAACACGTAGTGTCTTAACACGAAGTATCTTAACGCGAAGCATCTTAACTATTTGCCCCCTTTTTGCACCGCTTTAGGATTGCGAAATGATGCGGACATTCAGAACTTTGAATGGAATACAAAACAGAATCTTTCCAATGAAAATAAAAACGATCGTTTTGGTTGCCTTTGTACTGGCGGTTTCAGGGCTCTCTTTGAAAGCGCAGGGTGTTCCGGTGGATTCGGGGTATATCGCTGTGGATGGCGGCAAATTGTATTATGAGGCTGCCGGTCAGGGCAAGACCATAGTCCTGCTGCACGACGGGATGGTGCATCATGTGATCTGGGATGACCAGTTTCAGATGCTTGCCCGGAATTACAGGGTGATCCGGTACGACCGGCGGGGGTTCGGGAAATCTTCCGATCCGGCATCTGCCTATTCCCATCTCGAAGATCTGAACAAGGTGTTTGAGCAGCTGCGGATCGACAAGGCGATCGTGTTTGGCATGTCGGCAGGCGGAGGTCTGGCTATCGATTTCGCCTTACAGAATCCCGGGAAGGTTGAAGGTCTGGTGCTGGTGGGTGCCGTGGTGGGTGGCCTGGGCTACACCGCCCACATGGCAAACCGCGGCGGACACATGCCCCCGGCCTCTGAGCGGACGAATATGAAGAAGGTTGTAGAATATTTTGCCCTGGAGGATCCGTACGAGATCTACCCGGGCAATACCGCAGCACGCCAAAGGGTGATGAAGTGGATGAGCGATTATCCCGAAAAGGGACGCGCCGAGGGAATTCCTGTCAAGCCTGCTCCCAGGACGGCACTGAAATATCTGTCTGAAATCAATGTACCCACCCTGATCCTGGTAGGGGAATTTGACATCCCCGATGTCCACGCCCACGCAGGCGCCATCAATGCCGGCATTGCCAACTCCACTCGCAAGGTCATCCCCAACTCTGGACATCTCATACCCATCGAACAACCCGAACTGTTCAACAAAGAGATCGGGAACTTCTTGCAATGGTATTAGGTAAGACGCTACGCGTTAATATGTTTAACGTTAAGAAGGCTGCGCCGTTAAGATGATCGCTATGCGATCGTTAAGACGTTACACGTTAAGAAGGCTGCGCCGTTAAGATGATCGCTATGCGATCGTTAAGACGTTTCACGTTAAGATTCTTACCGTTGGCGAAGCCAACATCTTAACAAGTAGTGTCTTAACACGAAGTATCTTACTAAAAACCAAAGTACTTTTTGTAAATTTAGAAGATAAAGGCTTGTATATGAAAAAGATCATGTTAATATCCTGGTGGCTGACACCGGCCGTGTTGTTAGCGCAAGGTGCGGGAACAATTGACAGGACTTTCGGCATCGACGGTAAGATCACCATTGAGGTCACTGCCGGTCAAAGATTGTCTGTAATTCAAGCTTTCCAGATGCCTGAATCCACAACCAAATCGGAAGGAGAAGGGACTTGCTTTTTCCTGGCGGAGTCAGCTGAAAATACAGAATATTACTCATCACCCCGGTTTCTGCAACTGAAAAGAAGATTGATAACTGAATACTGGAGGGTATTTGCGCCCAATTTTGATCCTTACAAGGCACTCCCAAATGCCGACCAATCGATCTGTCTTCTTGGTTCAAGCTTTGAGTTCTCGCCGCCCCGACTTGCAGTGATGAAGATCACCCCCGATGGGATCACTGATCCCGGTTTTGGAAATCAGGGCACTAAGATCATTGACGAAGCACCCGGGCGTGATGAACCGGGCGGAATCATGAATGACCCATCCGGACAGGATAATGGATCACTATATGTTATCGGAACAACGTATCCGGGAACTTATGACCAAAAACTGGCGATCTGGAAATTGGACCGGAATGGAATGCCTGACCTTAACTATGGAACTGGTGGGAGAATGGCCAAGGATGTTCCCGCAATGCCACTGATGGTCAATGACATCATCCGGGGACCCGACTGCTGGATCGCCGCAGGAACGGCGGGCGAAGATGCCTGGAACCTGAAGCTGACACCCTCTGCCGAATATCCATTCCAGATAAATCCCCTGCGTGAGGGATCCGCTGAATTCGTCATGGAAAGCCGTGGCCTCTGCAAGGGCAATCACTGGATAATCTCAGGCGGTGTTTCTACTCCCCGGACGTCCGGAAAGCCAATGCCCTATTTCGACAAATTCTCACTTAAAAGCGATGGCGTCGCAAACTTTGACAACCGTTTCGGTGATCTCCTGGCCGAAAACCTTATTTCCCGGCTTGGCGGACCCATTGTGAAGGATATCCCATACTTCTTTTACTCTTCAACTGACAGATTCAAATCAACCGGTGACTCAGTCGATATGTTTATTGCTGCCGGTACCTTTGAGGATTCATCAGGGCATGACCAGGCCTTCGTCACTGCCTTCGATTCAGACGGAGAACTGATAGAAACCTTTGGTGACAAAGGCCTTACCACACTTCCCCTGGAAGGGGATTGCACACCGGGCGGGCTGATCCTGGCCAGTGACGGATTCATTTATGTACCAGTCAATGATTCGATAACCTCGCATATATTCTGTCTTTTCGGACCGTCTTTCAGTTCAGGGATACCCGAGACCTTGCTCCCCGAACCCTCAATCCGGATATACCCCAACCCATCCACCAGGAGTCTCCGGATCGAAACAGCCGGAATTCCTGATGGTCCTTGCCAGCTCACCATCGCTGACTGTCAGGGTAGGATCCTCTATTCCGGTCACCAGGAAATCTTATCAAACCAGTTGGTATCCCCTGGTCCGGGTTTTGAAAACCTTCTCCAACCGGGGATCTACCTCATCCGCCTGGCTTCCGGAAATTCATTGCTCACCGAAAGGATTATCAGGCTTTGACAATGCCGGTAAGATGCTGCGCGGTAAGATGTTTCACGTTAAGACGGCTGCGTCGTTAAGATTCTTACCGTTGGCGAAGCCAACATCTTAACGCGAAGCATCTTAACCCGAAGTGTCTTAACATTTGCCCCGCAAATACCTTAACACGAAGCGTCTTAACACGAAGTGTAAAAAGTTGTTAAATCCAACGGCATCAGCGGATTTCAGTTGACTTTTATATATATTTAGGGAAAACCGCTTCTAACCATGAAAAAGGTCATTTGTCTGGCCGCCGGGCTGGTTCTTATGGCGGGGTCTCTTAAGGCACAGGTGAAGGATACGCTTAAGGATCAGGATGTTTTCAATATGTCCCTGACTGAGCTGATGAATGTGGAGGTAGTAAGTGCATCTAAAATCAGTGAACCGATCCGGGAGGTGCCGGCCACGGTGCAGGTGATCACCGCAGAACAGATCCGCGACCGCGGCTATTTCACACTTGAAGAGGCGCTGTCGGATCTGCCGGGATTCCAGTTCAGGAATATTCTGGGGTTCAACAGCTACGTTTTCATGCGCGGGGCACCCAGCCAGAACAACCTGATCCTTGTGCTGGTTGACGGCATCCAGATCAATGAACTTAACTCGGGCGGATTTTACGGCGGAGGCCAGTACAATCTTTCCAATGTGGAAAGAATAGAGGTGGTGTATGGTCCGGCTTCAGCCCTCTACGGGACCAATGCGGTTTCAGGCATCATCAATATCATCACAAAAAATCCGGGCAAGGGGCTGAAAGGCCATGCCACCTTACTAGGTGGAGGGTTCAAAACCGGACTGGCCGATGCCTCCTAGCAAACCTATAATCCGGAAAATCAGATGGGGGTTTCTATCTCGGGCATGGTTAAGACCTCCGGAAAGGCCGACCTGAGAGGGGATAAGGGGGATAATTACTGGACCGATTCCATGGAAAATTTTGAGCACGACCTGGCGCTTTCAGGTAAATTTATCTGGAAAAACCTGACAGCAGGATGGGAATATCAGGAGAAAAAAGCCTCGATGAGCACCTACTACCCCTCCACCGGCACAAAATATCTCGACAGGAACACCCTGTGGGATATAGCTTTCCTTAACGCCTACGTGAAATACAATCAATCCCTGGGCAAAAATATGGATCTGTTTTCGACCCTCTATTACCGGAATGCGACGGTGAAACCCAACACCATCGACCATATCGAACGATCAACCGATTCCACGCCGGGCAACCAAACCGGGTATTACCGGCCCAACCAGCTGGCCGGACTGGAAAATCAGGTAAACTGGACGCCGTTCAGAAACCTCGTGGTTACCGCAGGGCTTGTGGGGGAAATTGAACAGCTGGCCAATGGATTCTCCATTACCAACAGCCTCTCCGATACAATCAGGCCGGCACATCCACCCAAACCGGACATGAGGCTGAACGGACTGATCAGCTATTATGCACAGGCTAAATACAACCTCGGAAAACATTTAAACCTCATCGGCGGGCTCCGGCATGATTTCTCGAGTTACTACGGTCAGGTGCTGACCCCAAGAACCGGGATCGTCTTCAATTACGATAAACTGACTGCCAAATTGTTGTATAACAGAGCATTCAGAGCACCCAGACCCTGGGATTACACCTACGGTACCGGAAATCCTGGCCTTAAGCCTGAAAAGATGCAATCACTGGAGTTGTTCTGCTCCTATGCCCTTCTTGAAAATCTTCAAGTAGGATTATCGGCATACAGCAATCACATGCATGACAAGCTGATCAGGGAGACTCTAGGGTCCGTGGACCACTGGACCAATCTGAGCTCACTGACTACCAACGGCATCGAGGTTTACTCCAACTATACAATTGAAAACCTGAGCGTTTATCTTAACTATACATTTAACGACTCTTTTGATGAAAATGGGTTGTTCATCCCGGAAATCTCCATGCATACAGTTAATGCTGGCCTGACGTACGAATTTACGCCCGACTTCCGGATCAACCTGAGAGCCAACTATCTGGGACCGCGAACCAATCCATACACCATCCAAACTACCGGGAATAACCGGATTGATCAGGCGCTTCTGTTCCATGGCGCACTCACCTATGCCAATTTCCACGGATTCGACTTTCAGCTGAAGATCAACAACATACTCGATACCGAGTATTATCATCCAAGCAACCGGTTCGCCGGAAGATACAGACAGCCTCAAAGATTTGTCAGCGCTGCCATTACCTATAACCTGTATTGAGTTGTCAAGATGAAATCCATTTTAAGGTTATTACTGGCCGCTCTCCCACTGGCATTGTTATTTATGCCCCTGCAGGCTCAGGATAATACCTCCTCCCGCGAGCTACAGGTGAAGGCAGCCTATCTGTACAATTTCACAAGATTTGTGACCTGGGAAAAGAATCCGGCTGCCGGCGGTGGGAAGATCATCATCGGATTTATTGGAGCCGGTGAAATCGCCGATGTGCTGGATTCATTCCTGAGAAGTTCGGGCAACGACAAGCAGGTGGAGGTCAGAAGATTCCCACCGGATTCTGAGAATCTGGACAAATGCCATATTCTGTTTATTGAGCCCGGCAACGGTGTCCAACTGGATAACATCCTGAAGAAAATCAAGATGAAGCCCATTCTCACAGTTGGCGATACCCCCGATTTTGTGAAGAGAGGAGGCATGGTCGGACTATTTGAGGAGGGAGGAAGAATCAGGATCCGCCTTGACCTTGAAAGGGCAGAATCTGCAGGCATGAATATCAGTTCAAAGTTGATTGAGGTTTCACAACTCGTAAACCCGGAGGGCACATGATCAGTTATATCAAATCCCTGCCGATCCGCACAAAGATTGTCGGGATCACTATGCTTGCAGGATTAGCCGGTATCCTCTTCTTTGCCCTTACCATCCTGATTTTCAACCAATATCAGAGAAAGAAGAGCCTGGTATCCAACATCACCGGATTTGCGACACTGATTGCCGACCGCAGTTCGGCAGCAGTGGCATTCAATGATCCGGAGGTGGCGAAATCCAATCTGGAGGCATTGAAATTGAAGGTCGGGGTGGTAAATGCCTGGATATTGAGCCCGGATGGGAAGATCTTTGCTACCATCCATGATTCCATAAATCTTCCTGTGGAAGTTAGTTCACTGGGGAGGAGCCGGGATCACTTTTTCACATCCGGATTCCTGGTTTGCTGGGAGCCGGTGCTGCTGGATAAAACGCCGATCGGTACCGTGGTAATACTGAGGGATCTCGTTGATTACCGCACCCAGATGAGGAATTTCCTTGCCTTTATCGCACTTGTAGTGATCCTCACCCTGCTTTTCCTGTGGTTTCTTTCGTACAGGCTTCAGCGGGTGGTCACCAGACCTCTGTTCAGGCTAACCCGAACAGCGAAACTGATAGCTGGTTCAGGCGATTACCATATGAGGGCAGAAAAGCTAACCGAGGACGAGATCGGAGAACTGGTGGATGAATTCAACCTGATGATCGGACAGATCGAAAATCATGTGGCTGAAAGAAAAGCAAAGGAAGAGGAGATCCGTTATGAGCGCAAGCTGCTGCGCATGGTGATCGACAATGTTCCCGATGCCATTTACACGAAGGATCGAAATTTCAAAAAAACCCTGGCTAACCTGGCGGATGTCAGGAACATGAACGCAAATTCTGAGGAGGAGGTATTAGGAAAGGACGATTTCGATTTTCATCCAAAAGAGCTGGCGGAAAAATTTCTTGCAGACGACAGGTCGGTGATTGAGAAAGGAACCTCCCTGATCAACCGGGAGGAATATGTGGTGGAGAAAGGAGTGAAAAAATGGCTGCTCACCTCCAAGATACCACTGAGGGATGAGAATGGAGAGATCCATGGCCTGCTTGGGATAGGCCGGGACATTACGGAAAACAAGAATTCGGAACTTCGGCTTAAGGAGTATTATGAGAAACTGGAGTCTCAGGTAGAGGAAAGGACCGCCGAACTGGTAAATAAAACCGAAGAACTGGAAAAGGCCAAGAACGAGGCCGAATCTGCCGACCGGCTTAAATCGGCATTCCTGGCTACCATGTCGCACGAACTGCGAACCCCTCTCAACTCCATCATCGGATTTACGGGAATATTACGGCAAGGCCGGCCGGGACCGCTCAATGATGAGCAGCAACGTCAGCTCGAGCTGGTACAAAAAAGTGCCCGGCACTTGCTGGCCCTGATCAATGAGGTACTCGACCTGTCCAAGATCGAGGCCGGTCAGCTTAAAGTCACAAAAGAGACCTTCAAGATCAGGGACCTGGTTGATCAGGTAGTGGAGCTGAACTTCACCCTGGCCGATCAGAAAAACCTTAAACTTAATTACTCAGTCGACGAGGCATTGAATGAGATTTACACAGACCGCCAGAGACTTACCCAGGTGCTGGTGAACCTCGTGAACAATGCCGTCAAGTTCACCGAAACCGGGTCGGTAACCCTCACTGCCGAAAAGATGGACGACAAAGTCTTTTTCAAGGTGACGGATACCGGCATCGGTATCGAGCCCGAGAAACTCGATCTGTTGTTCCGACCGTTTATGCAGATTGATTCCGGCACCACCCGTAAACACGAGGGCACCGGGCTGGGCCTGTCGATCTGCAAAAGATTGATCACCCTGATGGGCGGCAAGATCGGGGTGGAATCGGAGTATGGGAAGGGGAGTGCGTTTTGGATAAAGATGCCTTTGGATCGTGACGCGTGACGCCCTCCATGTCATCCCCGCGAAAGCCGGGATCCCTGCCTGCGCAGGGATGACAGCAACAGTTGGCCTCCATGTCATCCCGGAAAGCAGGGATGACAACTTTTGAAACATTGAAACCTGAAACATGAAACTATCAATTTTTATTATCGAGGACAATGAGCAGAACATGTATCTGCTGACGTACCTGCTCGAGGAGAAATATACTGTTTATCAGGCTTTTAATGGCCCAAGCGGGATTGCGATCGCTAAAGAGAAAAGACCGGATGTGATCCTGCTGGATATTCAGCTCCCGGAAATGGACGGGTATGCGATTGCCGCGGCATTGAGGGCGTCAGGGGATCTCATGGAGACTCCGATCATTGCGGTAACCTCCTATGCCATGGTAGGTGACCGTGAACGGATCATGGCTGCCGGGGCCACCGGGTATATTGAAAAGCCCATTGATCCAGATATGTTCATCAGCCAGATGATCTCTTTTCTTCCCGAACCTCTAAAAACCAAGGCAAGCGCATGAAAACCATCATGATTGTCGACGACAAGCCTGAAAACCTCTATCTCCTTAAAAACATGCTTCCAGAGGGCTCTGTTATCATTATGGCCAATAATGGTGCAGAAGCTCTGGGCCTGGCCAGAAAAACCCCTCCCGACCTGCTGATCACTGATATTCTCATGCCCGTCATGGATGGATACACCCTCTGCAAGGAGTGGCGGAGGGATGATTTGCTGAAAAGCATTCCTCTGATCTTCTACACAGCAACCTATACGGACCCGCAGGATGAGAGATTTGCCATGAGCCTGGGGGCCGATAAGTTCCTCCTTAAGCCCCAGGAACCGGAGGCTTTTCTTGAGCAGATCAAAGAATTCCTTGATGATGCCGGACCGGCAATAGTATCATCGACCCAACCTGCAGAGGTCAGCGAACTGGTAAGCCTCAAAGAGTACAATCAGGTTCTGATCCGCAAGCTGGAAGATAAGGTGGCCGATTCGGATCAGGCCCGGGCTGCCATGCAGAGGTATGCCAGAGAGCTGGAAAGGGAGATTGAGGAGCGAAAGCATACGGAAATCGCTCTGTCGCAGCGCGAGGAACAGTACCGGACCCTGGTTGAAAGCATGAATGAGGGATTGGTGATGGTGGATAATCAGGATACCATCCTGTTTGTAAGTTCTCAGTTTTGCACCATGACCGGATACCCGGAGAAGGAGCTGTTAGGTAAAACGGGATATAAAATTCTGTTCAGACCGGAAGATCATAATCTGATCCTGGCAAAAAATCAGGATCGCCGATCGGGATCGAAGGACACGTATGAGCTGGAAATGATCCGCAAGGGTGGCGAGCCACTCTGGGTCAGGATCAGTGGTTCACCCGTGAAAAATAACCTGAATGAGACCATCGGGAGCATCGGGGTTTTTGAGGATATCAGTGAGGAAAAGAAGGTAACCAGCCTTCTGGATAAGGAGAAGGTGCTTTTCCAGACTCTGGCCACCGCATCACCGGTTGGGATTTTCCGTACACTGCCAGATGGAAAAACCACTTATGTAAATCCCAAATGGTGCGAATTGTCCGGATTGTCATTTGAAGAGGCCATTGGGGACGGGTGGAAGAAAGCGGTTCATCCTGATGACATTGGCATTGTAGATGTTAACTGGAAAACCGATATTGTATCAGAGCGGCCGTCCCGGGCGGAGTACAGGTTTCTTCATCCCGACGGCAGAATTGTTTGGGTTCTGGGCTCTGCAGTTCCGGAAATGCATGAAGGGGAGCTGATTGGATATGTCGGGATCATTACTGATATCACAGAAAGAAAGAATTATGAGAATCAGCTGCTGGCTGCCAAGGAGAAAGCCGAGGAGAGCAACCGCCTGAAAACCGCGTTCTTGAACAACATCTCGCATGAGGTCAGGACTCCGCTCAACGGAATTCTGGGATTCGGTGAACTCATGCTTGATCCTAAAACAACAGAGGAGGAAAAACAACTCTATCTGGAAATCCTGCAGACCAGCAGTGACCGGTTGCTTAACATCATCACCAATTTCATGGACATCTCCATGATCACCTCGGGTAGTGTGGAGGTCCGGCATCAGCTGTTCAGTCTGGGTGAGATCCTTAATCAGGTATACTATCAGTTCCTTCCGAGAGCCCAGTCGCGCAACCTTGGTTTCCAGCTTAAATTGCCGGGTGGCGGCGGCAACTACCTGATTGATACCGATGCGGTGCTGCTCAAAAAGATCCTGATCCATCTCATCGATAATGCGATCAAGTTTTCTGATAAGGGAAGCATTGAATTCGGGTTCGAACATCTGAACGGCCGGGTCAGGATCTTTGTCAAGGACCAGGGGATCGGTATTGCGGAGGATAAAATCCATCTTATTTATGAGCACTTCATGCAGGAGGACCCCCTGAACACACGTAAATTCGAAGGCAGCGGTCTGGGACTCTCCATCGCCCGCGGCCTCGTCTCGCTCCTCGGTGGCACTATCGAGGTGCAATCAAGGAAGGGGGAGGGCGCAAGTTTTTGGGTAACTATTTAGTTAAGATGGCTATGCCGGGAAGATGTTTCACGTTAAGATGTTTCACGTTAAGACGTTGCACGTTAAGATGGCTTCACCGGTAAGACGGCTGCGCCGGTAAGATTCTTACCGTTGGCGAAGCCAACATCTTAACACGATTCTTAACATTTGCTCCGCAAATATCTTAACACAAAGTATCTTAACAATTCCCCCTCTATTTTGTATAAAGTATTTAAGTACCAAAACCCAACATCATGAAAAAATCCATTCTCTTTTCCCTGATCGGCGCGGTTGTGCTGTTCGCCTGGCAGTTCCTTTCGTTTGCGATGCCGAATTTCCACAAGGCCGGGATGTCGTATGCACCCGGACAGGATACGATCCTGGAGGCTATTAAATCAACTGGCTTGAAAGAGGGCGTTTATATGCTGGGACAGCCTGATCCAAACCTCCCCAAAGAGGAATATAACAAGGTGATGGACAGCTATATGGGCAAACCCTGGGCTATGCTGAACTATCAGGTGGCCAATGAAGACCGGATGGTCATGAACATGATCCGCGGATTCATCATGTGCCTGCTTATGTCGGCTCTCCTCTTCTGGATCCTTCGCCAGCAAAAAGATCCGACACTGATGAAACGGCTCCTGGTATCGCTATCCATCGGCCTTATCGGTTTCTTCTTCTTCCCCTATACCCACTTCATCTGGTACCGCGAAGCCGATATCTGGGCTTACCTCCTCGACGGAACCATCCCGTGGCTACTGCTTGGGTGGATCGGGCATGGGATGCTTCGTCGTTAAGATGGCTGCGCCGGTAAGACGGTTTCACCGTTAAGATAGCTTCGCTGTTAAGATGTTTCACGGTAAGACGGCTGCGCCTGTAAGATTCTTACCGTTGGCTTCGCCAACATCTTAACGCGAAGCATCTTAACACG
>Ga0172369_10002638_pt1 | contig 24372 bp, 22 predicted proteins | sample LakKiv25m_FD_114539 | JGI IMG/M metagenome (GOLD analysis project Ga0172369, IMG submission 114539) | Freshwater microbial communities from Kabuno Bay, South-Kivu, Congo - kab_022012_11.25m | ecosystem: Environmental > Aquatic > Freshwater > Lake | place: Democratic Republic of the Congo...
ACTTAATCAAATCAATTATCTAATTATTAATCAAATCGTAGGCTTAGAAAAAAATGCCAAAGTTACATTTTCACATCGGTCAACAAATTAGCTTTGGGTAACATTCTTGCGTCGGTTGACAGGCTATTCGGCCAAATAAAAAAAGCATCATGGTTCCGGCGCTTACCTACTCTCCCAGGGCTTAATGCCCAAGTACCATCGGCGCTGATGAGCTTGACTTCCGTGTTCGGGATGGGAACGGGTATGGCCTCATCGCAAGTAGCACCAGAACTATGATGCTTTTTTGTATTGTGAAATTTTTTAAGAAGGGCGAATTGACAAACTATCCGCCCAAATGAGAAACTGGCAGACTCGCCTAGGCCCTGAGCCTATGCGCAAGATAACCTATCCTTAGCTCTGTACCTTTTTTCGCGTCCCGCAGGTCGCGTTGTTAAGTCCGCTCAAGGCGACGGACATAACAGGCCAGAATTAGTCGTTGGCGTTTCGGAGTCAGTTATTACCCTATGTCCTTGCCAGTTCCTCGGTTGTAAAGTTCATCTTAAAAAAATTCACAATTCTTTCTAATGTTTATAAGTTCCGTTAAAGGGGGCAGATAAACATGTCATTTTGCTTCCTGCCCGTGATTGGGGATGTACCCGACCCGACTAGGCGACTGGCATGGCCAGATCACCAAGTATTTCTTCTTGGCAAGCTAGAACCCCTGGGGTTCTGGCTTGCTGCAGCTGCTGCAGTCTTAGCAGCTCTTCTCGCCGCCTCCTTATGAACAAGGTAACAGCGATGCGAGCTTCGGCCACAGCGATGCTCAATGGTTGTGCTTTTGTGCTTTTTGCTTCCATAAATCCCTTAACGGAACTTATAAACACCTTTTTTCTTCGATTACCGTTTTATAAAAATTGTTGGCCGTAGGGCTTCGCCCGCTAACAATTTTTATAAAACACCTTATATTTTTTGAAGGCATTGGAAACTTTTTCTAAAAAAGTTTCCAAAGGTTTTTCAAAACAAAAATGTGGGAAAATCAGATGGCTTATTAGTACCCCTCGGCTCAAATCCTTGCGGACCTTACACCTAAGGCCTATCAACCCGGTAGTCTCCCGGGAGCCTATGAAATCTAATCTTGAAGACGGCTTCACGCTTAGATGCTTTCAGCGTTTATCCTAACCGAAGATAGCTACCCGACGGTGCCCCTGGTGGGACAGCCGGTACACTAGAGCTTCGTCACTCTCGGTCCTCTCGTACTAAAGAGTGTCCTTCTCAAATTTCCGCGACCATAGTAGATAGGAGACCGACCTGTCTTACGACGGTCTGAACCCAGCTCGCGTGCCACTTTAATGGGCGAACAGCCCAACCCTTGGGAGCTTCTCCACCCCCAGGATGTGACGAGCCGACATCGAGGTGCCGAACCTTGCCGTCGCTGTGGACGCTTGGGCAAGACTAGCCTGTTATCCCCGGAGTAGCTTTTATCCGATGAGCTTCCGCCGTCCTATATCGTACGGTCGGATCACTAAGTTCCGCTTTCGCGACTGCTCGACTCGCAGGTCTCGCAGTAAAGCTGGCTTGTGCCTTTACACTATCTCCCGGGTTTCCATTCCGGGATAGCCAACCTTTGTAAACGCCTCCGTTACCTTTTGGGAGGCATCCGCCCCAGACAAACTACCCACCAGATACTGTCCCCAACCCGGATTCACGGGATTTGGGTGAGAATTAAATGCACACCAGGGTGGTATCTCACTGGCGATCCGCTTACGCGGATCTCCCACCTATTCTGAACAAGCGCGCCTCTAACTCAATATCAAGCTATAGTAAAGCTTCACGGGGTCTTTTCGTCCAACTATGGTTAATGAGCATCTTTACTCATCTTGCAATTTCACCGAGTCCTTCGTTGAGACAGTATTCAAGTTGTTATGCCATTCGTGCAGGTCGGAACTTACCCGACAAGGGATTTCGCTAATTCATTTTGCTTATGACTAAGCCCAAACTAATGGCTGCATATCGCTATGCAGATAGAACTCTATCTTTTCCGCATCTGGCGGAATCTGACGTTTGGTTTCTGAGGATTCTAATGATCTTTGCTCTTGATTTTTGATGGTTCATTTTTTGGCATATTTGAGCGATTTCTATGGCTCCCTTTCTTGTTAAATGCTTATTGGATCTAATATTTTCCATGCATTCAACAAATAATTTGAAATCGTTCTTTTTTGCCGTCTTTAACTCATACTTTTTAAAGAAAGGAATAATTACGTCTATCAAATCTTGCCGCCTGCGAACCGTATATCTATACAGATTCTCCTTATGGTTATCATGTCGTCTATTAATATAGATATCTCCTACTTTAAAGAATTTGCGTAAATCCTTTAAAACGGCAAGACTCCTTTCTCCTTGAACCACTGCGAATTCGTGAGCGATTTGATAACCGGTTATATAACCTCTTCTAACGCGACCATTTTCCTTTCTTTCGGGTTGTTTTATAAAGTTGATTGTAAAACAACCTTCGCCATCTACAAAACCGATTACCCAACCAATCATTAGTCTTTCCTGCTGATTGTCTGCGCGAGACGCATTTTCACTTAAAGGCATAAATCCGACAAGTAATAATTATACCTTGTCATTATACCATGAAGTAGCGCTCGATACTACAGGGTTTTACCCACAGAGTTTCCAGCATATAGTCAGATGTTTATGGACAATTATATTTTCATATAATTAGGCAGCGAACTTGATATAAACCGTCCTAGTCCTTTTGCAGTCTATTACGAATAAACTGCAAAACCTTAGGACGATTTATTAATGTTAATTTCAATATTGAATATTGAAACCTTCAGATAAGTTATTTCTGAAGCTCATGGTTGCCCATGAGATCGGACTATATCATCATCTATAATAGATGTTTGACGTATAGTCTCTGAGGATTCTTGTAAACTTCAATGAGGAGCCGATTGCGCGCTCCTCTTCGGAGAACGTGATCGGCGTTAATTGAACGGCCACATGTTAATCAGTTGCCGAACAATCACAGCGACCATGAATGTGAAACCGAGAAGTGCTGGAGCACATTCGAGTCTGTCTTGCTCCAAAGCATTCTTCACGATTTCTTTTATACATTGATGTATAAACATGGACATTTCCTTTCTCTTTGAGTTAATTGCTACTCCTCATTGAAGTTTACAAGTCTTTCCTGCTGATTGTCCGGCATCTCGAATGGTTGAGATACAAAAAATGATTTTCACTGCTCCGTAAATGGAACGAGTACATTTTTTACTCCGGAGTTTCCAGCATATGGTCAAATTTTATAACTACAATCGTTAACTTATAGTTATCGCCGGCGTTCATCCGCGCTTCGGATCAAAGCTGCCTCTAGCCTTGCGGCTAAAATGACTTCTCCCCTTAACGTTCGGACACTGGCCAGGCATCACTCCCTATACATCCTCGTTAGAGTTAGCAGGGAGCTGTGTTTTTGTTAAACAGTCACTTGAATTCTTTAGCTGCGGCCCCGATTGCTCGGGGCAAGTCTTATTGCGAACTTACGACCGCTATTTTGCCGAGTTCCTTAACGAAGGTTCTCTCGTACACCTTGGTCTACTCGACCTATTCACCTGTGTCGGTTTGCGGTACGGTTGCCATAACCCTTTCGGCCTTGCGGCCGAGACCCTAGAGGTTTTTCTAGGCGGTTTATCCGTTTGAATTGACTCCACCAGAGGCTTCGTCTTTTAACAACACCGGCAAATATCGGTACGGATTTGCCTATACCTATTGCCAATGCCATTAACGCTCATACCATAGAAACGCTCAAACTTAGAAACCGCGTCTCCCCATCGGAAGATTACGGCAGTGCTGGAATATTAACCAGCTCATCCATCGGCTACGCGCGCATTACACACGCCTCGTCTTAGGACCGACTAACCCTGGGTCGATTTGCGTTGCCCAGGAAACCTTGAATTTTTGGTGGGCAGGGTTTTCGCCTGCCTTTGTGCTACTCATGTCAACATTCTCGCTTCTAAATCCTCCACTCCGTCTCGCGACGTGAGCTTCGGCGAATTTAGAACGCTCCTCTACCGCTTCCTGCCCGAAGGCAGAAAACCCGCAGCTTCGGTAATATGCTTAGCCCCGATAAATTTTCGGCGCGCGGCAACTTGACTAGTGAGCTGTTACGCTTTCTTTAAAGGATGGCTGCTTCTAAGCCAACCTCCTAGTTGTCGCAGTCGCAACACCGCCTTTTACACTTAGCATATATTTAGGGACCTTAGCTTGCGATTAGGGCTGTTTCCCTTTTGACTGATGAACCTTAGCGCCCATAGTCTGACTCCCGAGCTTTAATTTAGAGGTATTCGGAGTTTGGTTAAGGACAGTATCTTGCGACCTATCCTCATCCAGTGCTCTACCCCCTCTAAGAAACGCTCGAGGCTAGCCCAAAAGCTATTTCGAGGAGAACCAGCTATTGCCGAGTTCGATTGGAATTTCACCGCTAGCCACAACTCTTCCCCGAGTTTTGCACGGCTCGTGGGTTCGGTCCTCCCCCTCGATTTCTCGAGGGTTCAACCTGATCATGGCTAGATCACCCGGCTTCGGGTCTTGTGTATGCGACTTTCTTAAAATTTAGAAAATAGGCGAAAACCTACTTTCTAAAAAGTAAGAGACGGGCTATTAACCCTCGCTTTCACTTTACATGCTCTCGTTTAACGAGATTATGTGAGCCACATACAGCAAACTCGTTGACTCATTCCTCAATAGGCACGCCGTCACCCGCCCGAAGGCAGGCTCCGACTCTTTGTAAGTACATGGTTTCAGATACTATTTCATCTCCCTCACCGGGATGCTTTTCACCTTTCCCTCACGGTACTTGTTCACTATCGATCTCAAGAAGTATTTAGTCTTTCCTCATAGTCGAGGAGGCTTCGCGCGGAATTTCACGAGTCCCGCGTTACTTAAGAGTAGCTATCACAGAGTAATAATCCTTTTAACTTACGGGGCTATCACCCGCTCTGGCAGAGCTTTCCAGCTCGCTTCAATTAAGAACTATCGTTTTTGTCTCTGTCTCACCTTTCCGGGAAGTGAAAACAGCTATCTTGCAACACCCTCTAAACATATGGACCCAGATCCTTCTGCGCTATCTTTTCACTTGCGTGAATTAATAACGCGCGGTTTAAAAGGTTTAGACTGATCCCCTTTCGCTCGCCACTACTCGGGGAATGCACACTTTTTATAGAAACTACAGATCAAACAGATCCGTACTTCTATAAAAAGTGTTGTTTTATTATTTTCTTTTCCTCCGGCTACTAAGATGTTTCAGTTCACCGGGTAGTCGTCTCGCCGATCTATGTATTCAATCGGCGGACATCCGCCCAAACGGCGGATAGGTTTCCCCATTCGGAGATCCTCGGATCAAAGGTTGCTTGCCACCTAACCGAGGCTTATCGCAGGCTGCTACGTCCTTCATCGGCTTCTTGAGTCAAGGCATCCACCATATACCCTTAATGTGATTTTCCCACACTTCTGTTTTAAAAAAGTGTGCTTTCTGATAACTTACTTATCAGAAATTATTTTTGTTTGCTTACTTATATTTAAGATGCTCAGTTCTCTAATTGCTTTTCATTTATTTTTATTTGACTGATTGTTAAAGTCCGAAGTTATTTTCATAACCTATAATTTATGGTCCGCGATTACCGCGAACTGCAAATTACATGTTAAGAAGTTTCAAGGTAAACAAAAAACCGCTGTCCAAGCGGTTCATTCAGGGGCTAAAAAAATAGCCGAACTTAACCGCTGGCAAGTTTAATGGTTAATGGTATATTTTTCATATGGTATGGAAGATTGAATTAACTAACTGATATTATACAGCATTGGCATAATCTGTCAAGCTATTATACCTGATTATTATAAAAATTTATCAATTAGCCTATTTATCCCTAAGATTAGCTATTTTAAATAATCCTAAACTTTTCCAGTAACTCCGGATTATTCATATGAGCTTGCGCGGTCTCTTTAGTAATAATTTTTTCGTCGTAGAGTTTCTTTAGATCATGGTCTAAGCTGACCATGCCGTCCTTGGAGCTGGTTTCAATCACGGTTTTAATTTGGGCGATTTTATTTTCCCTGATTAAATTAGACACGGCCGGAGTATTAATCAGTATTTCCCGAGCCGCCATGCGTCCGCCTTTTATCTTTGTGACCAGCCGTTGCGAAATTACGGCGGCTAAAGTCACGGATAGTTGTATCCTAACTTGATTCTGCTGATACGGCGGAAAAATATCAATGATACGGTCGATAGTTTGCGCCGCGCTATAAGTATGGAGCGTGGCGAGAACTAAGTGGCCGGTTTCGGCTAAAGTAATAGTCGCGCCGATAGTTTCTAGGTCGCGCATTTCGCCGACCATAATCACATTCGGGTCTTGCCTTAAAACATGCTTTAATCCCTGGCCGAAAGAACTCATGTCAGTGCCTAATTGCCTTTGCACGATAACGCTCTTATTATGTTTAAACATAAATTCAATCGGATCTTCTAAAGTAATCATGCTGCAATTTCTATTCTGATTTATATAATTAATCATGGCGGCTAGAGTAGTTGATTTTCCGCAACCGGTCGGACCGGTAACTAAAATCAGGCCTTGCTGCAAATTAGCTAAATCATAAACGACCTTGGGCATGCCGAGACTTTCTAAAGTCGGAATCTCGTCGGTAATTACTCTGGCCACGAGCCCCATATTGCCTCGCTCGTAGAGCAGGTTAACCCTGAATCTGGTTTGATCTTTATTTTCATAGCTGAAATCCAGCTCTTTATCATTAATAAATCTCTGCTTTTGCTCTTCGTTTAAAAGGGAAAGAATCATCTTCTCAACTTCTTCGGCTGACAAAATCTTCTTAGGTTCAATTTCCTTGAGCGAGCCGTCAACTCTAAAAAGAACTGGAGCATTAACTACTAAGTGAATGTCTGAAGCATTTTCTTTGGCGGCTGATCGAAAAATTTCTTGCATGTTCGTCATATAATTATTGACAAAAATTATTAAATATGATATTATATCATATTAACTTAATAATCTTTATTTATGGCTAAAATTAAATCTTTTTTTAAAAAAATGGCTAAAAAACTTAGAAATAATCAAGGTTTTAGCTTAACCGAGATTATGATTACCATTAGTATTATCGGCTCGGTAGCTACTCTGGCCGGAGCGAAAATGGATGATGTTTTGCCCATGGCGCGCGACGCCCAAAGAAAAGCTAATGTCCGCCAGGTGCAAACCGCGCTCAATATCTATTATGACGATCACGGGCAATACCCTATTTCCCGGAGCGTTGAACCAACGGCAGCGGATTGGCAACTGATCAAAAAAGTTCTGGAATCAAGCGATCAAACTTACATGCCTGAAGTGCCTAGCGATCCATTAGCTACGGATCAATATGTTTTTAAATACTGGAGCGACGGGCAAAAGTTCAAAATAACTTACGAGACTGAGGATCCGAACGATAAATCGCCGCAAATCGCTTGGGGAATGTAAAATTGTTTAAAATATTTAATAACGATTCTCGTTAGCCGGCAGTAGGCAGACTATTTTTGAGCGCATATGAAATCGTATTATTTTTTAAAATTATTAAATTTTAAAAAATACCCAGATTTCATCTTAAGCGAAGAAATAGTCTGCCTACTGCCGGTTTTCTATTTACCAACTTTTATTAATTAGCCCTTCGGCCGCGGCCGCGACTTGCGCTTCCTGCTTAGAAGTACCCTCGCCCTTAGAGATCAGCTCCTCATTAAGATACAAGCCAACGACGAAATTCTTGGCATGATCCGGTCCGGATTCGCTTAAAACGCGATAATGCGGCGTAGTGCCGTAAAGCTCTTGGGCTTTTTCCTGAAACTTTGACTTAGGGTCAAGATAGAGCTTATTAGTTAAAATATTTTCCAGCTTGGATAAAATGAACTGCTTAACGAATTTTTTGGCCGGCTTAATGCCTTGGTCTAAATAAATCGCGCCGATAATGGCCTCCATGGCGTTAGCTAAAATGTATTGCCGCGCCTTGGAACTTTTATCCTTAGCCTCGCCTTTTGATAAATACAAATATTTATCTATATCCAACTCATTAGCCACCGCCGCCAGCATTTTATAATTCACTAAACTGGCGCGCCAGTTAGTTAAATCGCCTTCCGGCGTATCCATATAATCATGAAACAGAGTTTCAGTGACGATAATTTCTAGCACCGCGTCGCCTAAAAATTCCAGACGTTCGTTATGCTTAAGCTCAAAGTCCGGATGTTCGTTGATATACGACCGATGCACAACCGCTTGCTTGAGGAAATTGATATCTTTAAATTTGATACCAATCGCTTCTTCTAATTGAGAAAAGTCTTTCATGAGTTTAGCCAACCGGTAATTGATAATTGGTAATCTAGAATAATCTTTCCAGATTATCAATTGCGAATTACCTGATTAAATAATTAATAATTTTAAGTAACAGCGTTTGCGTCAACTGGTTTAGCTTCTTTCTTAAAGGCCGGAGCGGCTTCTTTATAAATCGCGCCTAAAACTCCATTAACGAACTTGCCTGAAGATTCGCCGCCGAAAGCTTTAGCGATTTCTATAGCTTCATTAATCGCTACCTTGGCCGGAATGTCTTTATCAAAGACCAATTCATAGACGCCGATGCGCAAAATATTGCGATCCACAATAGTAATCTGATCTAACGGCCATTCGGTGGCATACTTAATGATATATTTATCAATTTCTGCCCGATTAGCTATCACACCCTTAATAATCGCCTTAACAAAACCATGATCATCAAACTTCGGAGCAAACTGCCGAAAATTTTGTTCAATCAAATTATTTAAGTTCTGTTCCTCCCGACCATTAAAATCCCAAGAAAACAGGGTCTGCATGGCAATAGTTCTGGCTAGGTGACGATTAGACATATAGAATTAAAAAATAATTTTCAATTCCGGCTCTTATTTTCTAGATTCTTATTTCTTTTCCTTTTTAACTTTGCTTTTGACCTTAATGACTTCACGGCCATTATAAAAACCGCAAAAAGGGCAGGCATGATGAGGCAGGAGCGCCTTACCGCATTTCGGACATTTATTTAATTTAACCTTCTTTAAAGCCTGGTGCGAACGGCCGCGTCGAGCCTCGCTTCTTGATCGGCGTTTTGCTGGTACGGACATAGATATTAGCGCAAAAATCATCCGCCGACTAGCGGATTGAATTTTGCTTTAGATTAATAATTAATTTAATACTATTATAACTTAAAAAATTGACTAAAGTCAAGGCTAAATAATTAACATAGCGTCGCCGTAGCTGTAAAAACGATATCGCTTCTTTATCGCCTGCCGATAAGCTCTTAATATTTTTACCCTGCCGGCGAAAGCGGCCGCTAACATCAAAAGTGTGGATTTAGGCAAATGAAAATTAGTAATCATGGCATCGATAGCTTTAAATTTATACCCGGGGTAAATAAAAATGTCAGTCCAGCCCTTATAATTTCCTAACTTCTTTTTACTGAAAACACTCTCCAATGTTCTTACCGAAGTCGTGCCCACGGCGACTACCCGCCTGCCTTCAGCTCTCGCCCGAGCAATATTAGCTAGAGTTTTTTTATCAATCTCTAGCCATTCGGCGTGCATCCGATGCTTAGTGATATCATCGGCTTTAACCGGCGCGAAAGTCCCCAGTCCCACCCTTAAAGTTACATATTCAATTTGTACCCCCAGCTGTTTTATTTTTTTTAACAGCGCCGGAGTAAAATGAAGGCCGGCGGTAGGCGCCGCTACCGAACCGCTTTTCTTTGCATCCGCGTAAACGGTCTGATAAGTTTTACGGTCGGCAGGATCCCCGAAGGCGGCGGAGCGTTTGATATAGGGCGGTAGCGGCACCCGCCCGATTTTCTCCGCTAGCCTCATAAATTCCGCGCCGCTTTTATTAAATTTCACTTGCCAGGTGCCATCCTGATTATTTTTTAAAATCTCCGCTTTCAGCCCGTTCGAAAATTTAACCCTTAAGCCATCTTTTCTTTTCTTACCGCCGACTAAGCACTGCCAGACATTAGTTTTAATCTTAGTTAGAAGAAAAACCTCAACTTTACCGCCGGTCTCGGCCCTTTTACCGATTAACCGAGCCGACATGACCTTAGTATTATTCAAAACTAAAACATCACCTTTATTTAAATATTTTACAATATCATAAAAATGCTCATGCCTAATCCGGCCGCTCAATCTATCCAAAACTAAAAGCCACGACTGGTCTCGCGGACTTACCGGCATTTGCGCTATTAATTTTTTTGGCAGGAGATAATTAAAATCCTTTAATCTCATAGACTAATTAAGAGTTATGCGGGCCGTGCCATGAATGATGCTCCTTGCTTCGTTCAACTAATTTTATAACGATATTTCTGATTTTTTCCGGATTCGGTACGGCGCTGAAAACAAACCTTTGCGCTTCGCCGGCCGTCTGCACATAAACATCGCCGTAGCCAAGAACAAATTGAAAAAAACCTTTAAGTTCGCTAGTTACATCCTGCGCTTGAAATAACTTCAACTCGGCTACGGTGCGCGAAAAAAACCTTCTTGCCGAACGTCAATAATCCTTTCGCTGGTAATCAACCAAATATCCAAATAATAATCAATGAAGGAAAAAAAGAAAAATAGAGAGATAAATAAACCATAGCCGCTAATGGCTAAAATAATCAAGGGATAAGAAATTGGGCCGTAAATAAGATTGGGAAAAAGATTTAAAATCAAAAGCATAGCCGCAGCCGGCAAAACAATTAAAGCCGCGGTTAGAATCATTCTTTTAAACAAAATAAAAAAATCTTTTCTGACCACCTTAATAATTTTTTCGCCCGGCAGCCGGCCGGGCAGATTATAATTTAACATACTAAAACCCGCTAGAGCCGAAAAATTGGAAACCGCCTTGCAAAACCGTCAGGCCGATCTGCCAATCAATCCGGCTTAAATATTGAAAAGATAAATATAGAATGGCCGTAGTGACAACCAAATAAAGCAGCATAACTGAAATACTGATAAAGCCAATTTGTCCATATCGGATAATATGATAAAAAGCAATAACAGTAAAAATCAGCCAGACCAAAATGAATAATAAATATAAATAGAGAAAAGCAATTAAAGGAATGGTCATAAATTAAAAAATGAAAGAGTGCCTTTTGGGTTTTTATTCTGACGGGGCTTGACGAGCGGCCGGGCACGGTTTTTGGCTTAAGCCAAAAGAGGCCGCGAGGAGCGCCAGTGAGTGAGCGCGCCGGGCGAACGAACGTCCGGCAGGATAAAAACCCAAAAGGCGCGCACACCATTTTTCTATTTTAAATGATTTTCGCTTGCCCACTCTTCTTTCTACCTAGGTGCTGATAAGCCGTCTCGGTGGCTACGCGCCCGCGCGGCGTCCGATCTAAAAACCCAAGCTGCATTAAATACGGCTCATAAACTTCTTCAACTGTAGCGATATCCTCGGCCGTGGCCGCGGCAATGGCCGACAGGCCGACCGGTCCGCCGCCGAATTTATCAATAATCACTTCCAAAATTTTCCGGTCCACCCAATCAAGGCCTAAAGGATCAACTTCTAATAATTTAAAAGCTTCTAAGCAATGAGCCGAGTTAATATCGCCGTCGCCTTCTACCTGGCAATAGTCGCGCACCCGTTTTAAAAGGCGGTTAGCTACGCGAGGCGTGCGGCGCGAGCGTTTAGCGATCGCTTCAGCCGGCTCGCCCGGCAGCTTGATATTTAAAATCTTAGCGCTGCGTTCAATAATTTTTTTTATGTCTTCCTCCCTGTAAAAATCCAAATGATAAGTCATGCCAAAGCGGTCGCGCAAGGGCGCGGAGAGGAGGCTAATCTTCGTGGTGGCGCCGATAATGGTAAAACGGGGCAGATCCAGGCGCAAGGTTCTGGCCGACGCCCCCTTACCGATGATAATATCTAAGGCATAGTCTTCCATAGCCGGATAAAGCACCTCCTCAACCGTTTTATTAAGCCGATGAATTTCATCAATAAATAAAATATCGCCCTTACCCATGTTAGTTAAAATGGCGGCTAAATCGCCGGACTTTTCAATGGCCGGACCGGAAGTTACCCTGACGTTGGCCGAGAGTTCATTGCCGATAACATGCGCCAGGGTAGTCTTGCCTAGCCCGGGCGGGCCGTATAATAAAACATGCTCTACCGGCTCCTGCCTTTTTCGGGCGGCTTCCAAAAAGATTCTTAAATTGTTTTTGATATTTTCCTGGCCGATAAACTCCGAAATTTTTTTAGGCCGTAAAGTTAAGTCCAGGCTTTTATCGTCCGCCGCCGCCTCTGGCGCGACCGGACTTTCTTTTATGTCTGTCATACCTTAAATTTAACATTTATTTGCTATTATTTCAACTTGGCTAAAATAAAAGCACCGCCGGGTTCCGTGACCAACGGCGGTGATGAAAATCGCTCCCCATTCCGGGTTAAGCGAACAGGCTTAAGGCCAAATTAGCGGCGCCGATGAAAGCGTCGCCATCTTGAATCAGCTGCGGCGGCTGGGGCACATAATAGAACTTCAGATCCTGCTCCCAAGCTGGATGGATCAGATGGCTCCTCATTACAGACCTGATCATACCTTCCATGACCCGAAGGCGCAACACTTTCAAACCGAAACTGCCTTTCCAGACAATAGCCGGCAAATGTAGGGTTGTTTGCAAATTCGCTAGAAATTGCCCCATGCTGATAGCGACAATTTGATAAATCTGCAAAGCCCAAGATTCTCCAGCACAATAGGCCACGTCCAAGAGAACGCACGGTGATACGCCTGCACTCATCTTGATGCCGCGGATTGCTAACTCGCTCGTAACCCGCCGTTCAATAGCGCTGCCGCTGGCGATGGCCTCAATACAACCGCGCCGACCGCAACCGCAAAGCGGAGCGAAAGGCGATGAATCAATACAGACATGACCGGCCTCCGAGTCGGACAAAATTCGGCCGTTATTCCAGATTCTCATGCCGATGCCCGAACTCCAGGTGATCCCGGCGAAGCGCTCCAAGTTCGGAAAAAGTCTGGCCATGCCAGTGACCGACGCCTCCATGTCGTTGACCACGATAGCCAACTTGCTAGTATGCAAGTTAATCTGCAAGCCAAGATTCACCCTGTCAAGAAAATGCAAATTGGGTGAAACTTCAACCAGGCTTTGGTCTCTAATCACGCCGGCCACGGAAACCGCGATAGCATCTACCGATTCGAGGTGGCTATCATGTTTGATAAATGCCAACAATTGCTCAACGCTAGTTATCTTCTCGGTCGGATAAACAACCGGGCCGATCTCTGTATCTCTGACATCGGCGAAGCGAAAGCCGCTGCCTCCGCCTTCAATAACCCTGATTAGTGGGTCCTTCATTATAGTAGCTCCTTTGTAGAAGGTTCATAATACGGTGCGCCGTATCAGCGCCGGAATTTCCGGGTCAAAACTTTACCTGCAACCTATCACCAATTACTAAGATTGTCAATCCGTCTCAAAACAAAAAACACCGCCCTCCTCACGATGTTTTTTGTTTTTGCTGTATATATTATTTTCTCATTTTTTTATAAACCAACAGCCCACCTTGAGCCAGAAGCCAACCGATTACGAACATACAGATCATTATAACTAAACTGCCGATTTCTTCTTTTCTTAAATATTTTAAATTCTCCGTGGCAATCACTATAATAATGCCAGCCCAGAATAATATTGTACCAATTATATAAACTATCCAGGCGGTTCTTTGTCTTAATAGCGAAAAAGCCAAAACCGCTAGGAAAAAAATATAAAAATAAATGAACCCCTCAAGATTACTCCCTTGGTCACAGGGTCCCCAAAACCAACATCCTTGAGATGGCCAAAAGGAATTATGCAAAGTGCCGCCGATAGGAGCTAAAATAATGGCCAGCACCACCGAACCAATATAAACCGATAGAATAATCAAAATACTTTTTAATCTTTGATTCATAAATTTTCTCTTAAATAGTTAATGTCACTTATTATTATATCATATCCTAGCTGATTGAGCTGGTTTTGTCTTTTAGCCGCGTCTAATAACCTAACTATTATACCCAAACTTCTATCAATGGCCTTAGCTTTATTTTTCTCCAAAATATCCAATTTTTTATTATATTGATCAATTAATTTCTGCTTTTGCTTATCGGTCAATTTACTATTGGCTTGAATTTTTTCAATCAGCTTTCCAATCAAATCTTGCTCTTTATCAAAATATTTTTCCTCAATAGCTAATAGTCTAAGCGCGTTAATCAATATTGGTTTATATAATTTACTCGTAAACCAGCCGCGTTCATATATTTCTTCAATGTCGCTGATTGTGCTATTTATATTGGCAATAATTTCAAAACTAGCTTGTGCCTCTGCCTGATTGCTCGACTTATCAACGACTTGAATAATTAAGCTATGTTGACCTAAAGCGTAATCGAACAAATCAATCGTAGTAGTAGCCACTACTCGGCCATCAATTATTATTGTAGTAGTAGCTATGCCAGAAAAATCATCGGTAGCTATATAATCTATTATTAAATTATCGCCATGTAAATATTTATCATCTTCCAATGGTTTATTAATTGTTATAACCGGCGACACAGTATCAATCGGCTCTAATTCACCTAAGGGATCTTCGTCTTGCGCCGCATAAGTTACATTAAAATCTCTTGCTTGATCCGGCATGATATTACCGGTAAATTCCTGATCAATTTCTTTAATGTCATCAAGCAAGCTGACGCTCAATCTATATTCTCCCTGGCCCGTGCCCAATAGCTTAACCTCATATTCCCCGTCTAAAGGATCAGGCATAACCGCGAATTCAGCGCCGGAATCAAAGCTGGAGTAAAACGCGCCGGAGATTTCATTAACCGCCTGATTGCTTAAAAAATCCTTGCCCAATCTTTGGCCGTTGGGCGCGATTATCAAAAAATCGGCCGGAGAAAAAATTCTCACTACCATTACTTTTTCCGGCTCTTTAACATCGGTAACTTCCGCGGCCGGTAGATTACCGGTCAAATATTCTATAACCTGCTTCTGCGCCTTGGTCGGCAGAGCCATGTGATCCGCGTTATCAATCTTAGTGGGAATAAATAGCGACGAGCTGATTTCCGGCACCGTACCGTCGCCGGTCAGCCTGATTGATTCTTCGGCATAGCCGTGCTGCCACATCGGCCAATATTCTTCGCCCGAGCTTACCTTAATCGCGTTGATAGTATTATTACCCGTATCGCCGATAAAATTCATTATTTTAATGCCGCTACTAGCAAGCTGATTTATTTTATCCGCTAAATTAAGATTTTCTAAAAAAGTGTTATATGGATAATTATTCGGATAGCTGTTTATATCGTAAATTCTAAAGTCGGTTTGACCTGAATTTTGCAGATAAGCATAATCTGGCAACAGTTGCTTAACCGAAATTATGTGATCTTGAATATATTCAAATAGTGAACCATATCCCATGGTTTTGGCTTCTTGAGAGAAATATAATTTTAATATTTTTTCAAGCAATCCGTCAAAACCCTCCCCCGCCTCCCAAGTATAATAACTCTTCGGCGACCCCTTATGCGGCGTGCCTAAGAATACCATCTGGTCAATGTCATTACCATAATAATCTCCTTCCGCGTAAGACCGCGCCACTAATCCACCCATACTATGAGCCACGATATCAACTTTATCGCAATCACAGACGCTCTTCACTTCATCAATTTTCTGTTTTAGCCGATAAGCGGTTATGGTATTATCCTGCCGCCATTCGTAGGGAAAAGAAAAAAGCGTCACACCGTCTTCATAATCGGCCAGCTGCAAAGCCTGCCATAAATTATCATAAGTATGTAAAATCGGATCTAGTTTCCACTCGCCGTCCACCTCCCAGCTTCCCATAATTCCGGGCACTAAAATCACAGGATCAAGCTCTTCATCCGCCACCTCCGGCCACTGTGTCAGCCAGGGAGCGTAGACCACGCCCGAATCCACTAGCGGCCGATTGCCGCAAATCGCCTGTATGTCAATTTGCCAGATCGGCACGCCCGGCGGAGCTAACTGCCGCCAGGGACAGGGGCCGTCGGCCGAACCCCACCAATTATTAGCCGCGTTAACGATAATATCCGCCCGGTTATTATTGCTGACGCCAGCGTCTACCATAACACCGCCGATGAAAGGAATAAAGTTATTGTTGATGAATGAATGGCTGATAGTGGTCGTGCTCTGATTTGAAGCGACCGCGGCATTATTTTCCGTGATGATGGAATTGGCAATATCAAGCCTGCCTTTATACGACGTAATCGCTCCGGTATAATACTCGCCGCCGCCATATTTAACTAAAACATGATCTAAATTAGCTTGGCCGCCAGAACTAACCGATAAAGCGGTCCAGTCGCCTTGCGCCGGCTGGCTGGCCGCGCCATCACCATTTGTATCGCCACCATAGTTATCATCTTTAATGGAGGTAAAAATAATCGGCTCGGCCTCGGTGCCGCCGGCAATCAGCTTGCCGGAAACTGACAGCGAGCCGGCCGAATTAAATTTAACAATCACGCCCGGCTCAATTGTTAAGGTCACTCCGGCCCTAACCCAAATGAGTTCGTTTATAGCTAGCGGACTCTGCACTTTAGACCAAACCGTATCAACGGTTATTTCCGCAGCCTGTCCATTTTGCGCGAATACAAAAAACCATGCCATAATAAAAAACGGCATGATCGATGAAAAAGCCCTCCTCTTTTTCATAAACTTATTGTTAGAAAAATTATAGTCTAATTATAGCACAACAAATTACTCCTCCACAAGTTGATTGGGCTGGGTGGGTATGAATTTTCGTGCGAGGACTATTTGAGCCTTCACCACTTTTCCCTAATCTTTGTCCCAAACGATTTTAAAATATATAATTTAAATTTTAGAAAAAACTGTAAAGAAAATATAAAAGTGGTGTAGGCGAGTTCCGCAGCACGAAAATTCATACCCACCCAGCCCAATCCTACTCCTTCTTCTTCGGCATCTCCCCATCTAAGGCTTTGCGGACAATGTCCTTAGTTTCTTCGGAGAAGTCGGCCGTTAGAATCCAATTTAAAAATCCCGGATCCTTAGCCGCTACTTCGGCTAGACTATGATCCTTATGTTTAGAAAAAGCGAAATAGGCCTCGCCGGAGCGCCAATAGAATTTACGCTCATTATCAACGTAGCGATCGTCCGTAACATGATGAATTTTATAAATATAATCCCAGTCCCGGACTTCATTATATTTCTCAAGCTGTTTAGCTAGAATCTGGGCCGTGGCTTCAACGTCGGCTAAGGCGCTATGCGCGTCCACATGCTCTTTTTTACAATAAAATTTATAGGCCGCGGACAGGGTCCTGGGCTCCATAAAATGATAAATTATTTTAGCGTCAATCACTTTGGCCTCGGCGTAATTAAAATCCCGGCCGACGCGCAAAAATTCACACTTTAAGATGGGTAAGTCAAAACCGAAAACATTAAAGCCGCTGTAATGGGCATCGGCGAAAATCCGCCAGAGCTCCTCGGCCTTATCTTTAAACGTCGGCTGATCCTTAACTTTTTCGTCCGTAATGCCATGCACGGCCGAAGCTTCGGCCGGAATCGGCATCTCCGGATTTAAAAATAAATCGCCTTTTAAAACCGCTCCATCGGGATTGATTTTCAAATAAGCGATCTCCACAATCCGATCCAGATTAACCGACAGGCCGGTGGTTTCCAAGTCAAAGATCACTAAAGGTTTATCCAATTTAATTAGTTTGGAAATTTTGTTTGACATATAGAATAATTATAACATTTAATTTTCATAAACAAAATCCCGCCCCCCTTTTAGGGGGCGGGATTTTTATTCATGAAGAAATCGTTTTACCAATTGCTTCCACCATGGCTGCCGCCTTGGTTGCGGTCAAAGCCTCGGTTGCCGCCAAAATTTCTCCTCGGTCTGTCTTCCTGAGGTCTAGCCTCATTGACAGTGACGGTGCGGCCTTCCAATTCTTTGCCGTTGAACATTTCAATGGCAGCGGTCGCTTCTTCCTCGGTCGACATTTCGACGAAACCGAAACCTTTAGAGCGGCCAGTCATCTTATCCATGATAATGATGGCTGAAACCACGGTTCCGGCCTGGGAAAAAGCATCTTTCAAACTGCCTTCGGTGCTTGAATAAGACAAGCCGCCGACGTATAGTTTTTTGTTCATAACTTTCCTTAATGCTTTTAGGGTTATTACCCTACTGAATTAAATTGTAAGTCGACTTTCTTATTTTACCTGCTTATTACGCTAAAAGCATAAGGAGAGGAAAATAACTCTTACAAAAAAAGTATAGCAGAAGCGGACTTAAATGTCAAGGATTGTAAAAATAGAACAGCCTTATTTTACTTAATAAACTACGCTGCTTGAAACGCTTTGACCTCTTGTATTATTTTTTGATAATTAACTTTTTTAAAATTAGTCATATCTATTTTTATGGTTTTGCCACTTATCTTTGGAGCCGGAGTAAAACCTCTAAATGCTAATTTTTTTATCTGTCTTAGTCGTGAATTAAAAAAATAGTCCTGACGCTTTTGCTCCAACTTAATTCTTGCTTGATATCTTGACCAGAGCACTTCTCCAGTAGCCCTAAGGTCTATCAGCAAACAGTCAAATTTATATTTTTTCTGAAATTCGCAAATTTTTTTTCTGCTCCGGTCTGAGTTAAAAGCGGAATCAATAATAAAGGATTGAGAACGATGAAGAAAAAGTTTAATGAGAATAAACATTATGTTAAAACCAACTTGTCGACTTTTATTAAAAATGCTCAAATCCTCACAATCGTAAGTATTAAATAATAAATCTCTAATCATTTTCCGACTGATAATCGGTAGCTTAAAACGCTTAGCTAGCTTTTCGGCTAACGTAGTTTTACCAGCGCAGGGCGGACCAGATACTATAATAACTTTAGCCCTCTCCATATTACCAGATATTTATAAAATTTTATTAGCTTATACGAAACGAGACAAATATCTTCTAAACTTATATTTTAGTGGCATCACCTTTTCCATCTTCCTAAATAACTTCTTCTCATCGTCAGAATTTTTTATAGGCTGAAATTCAATGACAATACCGCCTATATCTAAAGGATGATAAACGCCTCTAGACAAAGCGCGGGCAACTTCTGTCCGCATATCTTCTTCGACATGACCGAGGTGTCTTTTATTTGTTCCGGCTCTAGCAATAAAATTTTTTTCAATCGCATCTGGATTATCGGAGCAAAAAATTTGTATAGGATAAAATTTCGAATTATTAAAAATTTTATTAAACCTAACGTCATGGTGGCCGGGTTTAAAATTACCTTCAATAATAAACGGTCTTCCTGCGGCCAAGAATTTTTTACAAAAATAGTATAACAAACGATAGCTTAGTAACCCCATCATTTTTGACCAATCTCGGTCTGACCAACCCAAAAAATCAAAAAATATCTCTTTAATTTCGTCTTTACTTATATAAGGCAAACGGTAAATTTCTGATAGCCTTGCCGCCAGAGTACTTTTTCCAGTACAGGGCGGCCCAGATATTATGATAATGATTGATTTAGCTTTACTCATATATTCATTCTAAAATATAATTTAATATAAGCAAAAATCATTAACTTTAGCTATATTATTAATAATACATAAAAAATCTAAAAATTGTCAAAGAATTTAATCATCTTCCTCCTCATCTTCTCTCTCGCCTCCTCCGGCCGGCGGCTGGACTAAATTAGTATTATTAACGCTCTCTTGAATCTGCGGCTGACTGACGGTCTGATTTAAATCGCCGATGTAATAATTTGCCAATATATTATGAGCGTTAGTCGAATGCGAACCCTGGCCGCCCTTTGTGGCAAAAGCGTTGGTGGCTTCCTTACCGCAGTAAGGAGAGATGGCGCCGACTCCGCCCGGATGAGCTGATAAATAACTGGTTACACTATATATTTTATTATTAATTATCAGCCAGCAATCGGCCGTGGTATTATGCTTGGCTATTTCGGAAGCGGATAAATTTACATTAGCCGGAGCGACTGGCGCTACTGGCGCTGGGACAACCGGATTAACCGTTTTATCGACCGGCTGACTGACCGCGGCTCCGTTATTTGATGTACCGGCTTTTTGATTCCCGTCAGAGGCCGATTGGTTGATTGCTTGATTTAACGTTCCGACATAATAATTAGCTAATAGACTATGTGCATAATCCGAATGTGATCCCTTACCGTCTTTAGTAGCAAAAGCGTTAGTGGCTTCCTTACCGCAATAAGGAATAATGATTTCGACGCCGCCTGGATGAGATGATAGATAACTGCTAACATTATAAACTTTATTATCTATCAATAACCAGCAGTCTTGGAGCGAACTATGTTGAGCGATTACGGCCAGACTTAGAGTTGCCGCGCCAGGCGCTGATCCGGATCCTGACAAATCGGCTGAAAAGGAGACGACGGCCAAATCAGGAAAATTGCTTAGAGCCGGCATAGATTTATTATTTTGATAAAAAACCAAACCGGCGGTCAGGATGGCCGCGGTTATGACCCAAAAAATAAATAAAGAAATAGTAGTTAATTTTTTCATATTAGCAAAGCGTCTGGCTGTCGACACTATAATTAAATTAAATCAAATTTTTCCCAATGAATTTTATCCTTGGCCACGCCTAATTTCATGAGCTGCTCTCTTAGGCTCTTCATAAAAACCAGCGGGCCGCAAAGCAGAATCTCTTTATCGTTAAGCCCTTGGCTCAATTCGGCTATTTTTTCTCCGCTGATCCTGCCCCGCTCGGCCGAAAACCAAGGTATCAATCTAAAATTACTATTAGCCGCGGCGGTTTTTTCCAGTTCTTCTATTAATACCGCCTCGGCCCTGTCCTTAGTGCAATAATACAAATCCACTTTGTAATCATCGGCCAGGTCTCCGGCCATACTTAAGAACGGCGTGATACCAATACCGCCGGCCAGCCAAATTTGTTTTCGGCCGGAAATATTTTTAAAAGAAAATTTGCCAAACGGACCATGAATTAAACCTGAATCGCCGGCGCGCAAGCTAGCCAACCTATCCGTATAATCGCCCAATGATTTAATAACAAACTTTAAATTCCGTCCGCTGGGCGCCGCTGACATACTAAAAGGATGGCTTTCCGCGCTTAAACTCGCACCCTTAAAACGCAAGAAGGCAAACTGTCCGGATTGGAAGGGCATAGTCCGGTTAATCGGCTCCAGCTCAATTTCCACCACATTTTTATTAAACCAATTTAAATTAATGATCTTATAGATAAAATCATTATGAAAAATATTATAGAGCCAAGCGCGGTTGGAAGCGACCGCTAAACCAACTAATCCTAAAACAATAATATAGGCTCGTAAAATTAAATCTCGCGAGATATCGCTGGAAATAAAAATAACATGCAATAAAGCGAAAATAAAAACCAAGGTCATAAACTTATGGGAAATTTTCCAATAGTTATACTTTATCTTGGCGTAAAAAGTAATGACTATTAAAATTATCAGGGAAAGCAAAGCGATGATGCCGTAAGTTACGGCCGGATTGCCGGTAAAAGGCAAAAGAAATAAGGCCGCGCTTCTTAAGGAAAGACCTAAATATTTAAAAACTAAAAATAAAGGATGAAATAGCAGTAAAGAAAAAGCGATTGCGCCAACGGCGCGATGATAAGTATAGACCCGGTTCAAGCCATAAAAAAAGCCGTCTAAAAATTTTAAACGGCTAGCTAAAATGAGATTCAGAGAAAATAAGGTCATGCCCGAGAGGCCGGCGATCTGCCCTAAGCTGGTCATGACGGAGTTAAGGTCAAAAAACCTAGTATTTAGAGGTAAGAGGAAGAACCGTCTGACTATCGGCAGAAGGCACAATATCACCACTGTCAACCAACCAATATTTTTTCTTATAGTTAATGGCATAAATTTATGGTTATCTTATTATACTCTTTAGGCAACAAAAAGACAAGGCTCCGACCTTGCCTAAAAACTAAAATTATAGATTTCAAAAAAGATATTTTCATCAAAGTAAATCCTTAACTTCCTCTAAAATTTCTTCCGGGATGGAATGACGCTTCGGGCTTACTCCGGGATAGCGCCAGGCGCTGATAATTTTATACTGCCCCTTATTCATTTGATACATGGCCCAAATTTCCGAACTCCAGGTCCGCTTCTTCTTGTTGATTGATGCCGGCTGCATGACCGCGCTGGTCTTTTCGGCCACGCCCGCTTCTACTCTAGCCGGATGATTGATAACGCGTAAAACTCGCTGGGCGGTTAAGCCGTAATAGCGCATCTTGACCAAACAATGGCTGGTCCAAAAGTATCGCGAATTATTTTTCGGCGACTTGAATTGCATATATGCCCAATAAATTTATCTCTTCAATTTAACACGAAAAATCTTTCGCCGCCAGACCAGACTGACTAATAATAAATCCATAATTATCAAATAAATCGGAAAAGCCATTTCGGAAAATACCCACATTTTCATGGCCGCAAAACTGGTCAGGGCGTTAAAAATACCGGCCGCGTAAGTTAAGCCCGATTCGGTTTCAGGGCTTCGCCATGACTTAACTAGAGTTGGCGTTGAGGCCATAATATCGCCGGTAATGGCAAAAATAATAGCCAGATTCGGCTCTTTGGTCATGGCCCATAGAATTAGCGCTAAAGCCGAAAGTAAACCGCAAGCGTAATCGAAAACCCCCAGACGCCAATAGGCATTTTTATTGATAAAAGAGGCCAAAAAAATTAACAGCGGAATAAACCCGGAAATAAATACCGGCACAACCGCCCAGCCTACGCCCTGCTTTAGGGCGGCCGCGGTCGCGATCGTAGAAATAATAAACCACATCAACCAGGTAACCCGATTCGGCTTTGTCGTACCGCGCAAAGTATCCCTGATATAAGAAAAACCGCCTAAAAAATTTGCGGCCGCGCCCAAAAATACTAAATATTGCCACATAAATTATTTCCTCGTTATCCCTTCCGATCAACAGAATTATTTTTATTGCCTAAAACAATTTTTAGAGCTATACTTTAATTAGACAAACACTCAACAGCAACCCATAGCAAAGGAGGTTCTTTATGGTTTTCTGTCCCAAAGATTTTACCGATGTCCCATTAATCTCGCTAGATCAGCCGACGCAGATAATCCACGTAATGAAGCCGCGAGATTACCTGCTCTTTCAAATCAGTCTAGTTTTAGGCGATGATCATGTCTGGCTAGCGGGGATTGATTTACATCACGATCCGCGAAACAATCGAGAGGAATTGTTCGAACACTGGGTAAGTTCAGGCGCCGCTAAGCGATTCAGTCAACACTACGCAATGATAACCGGCCCCGATAATTTCTCCAGGAATCTTGGGGCACCGCTATTCAGCACAGAGACAAACTCATAGGGACAACCTTTGAGTTCACAACCGAGGGCCGCACCAACATGCGCCCTTTTTTTATTGGCGGGGTCTGGCTGACGACTTTAGAACCATGGATTGGGTGGAGGTTAGGGACAATCTGAAGTTCGCCGCCAGCAAATTAGATTATTTAAAAGCGATAGTTGGCGATTAATTTTTATTGTTTGAATATTGCAATTATAGTATAATTATAGGTAAATTAGACTAAAATTGCAATGTATGAAAGATACGACCCGGGCCATAGAAGCGAAAAAAGGCGCTTTAAAAAGAATTAGGGATAATATAGAAAGAATTTACGATGATTTTATAGTTAACGATAACTTATATACGCTTAGGATAAGCTGCTGCATTAAACCCGATCTGTATACAAAAAATGAAGAAGCAATTTCGGGAATGGAAGACTTTGAGAAGCTTGTATTTACTTTAGATGATGAACGGCTTAAGCAAATCAGGGAAGATGATAAAAACGCGACAACCGAAGAGCACACAGCTAAACTGAATATCTTAATAGAAAATTACGAGAAAGAACGGGCTAAAGAAATAGGCATATTCTGGCCATCTCAAAAAGATTTTAGAATTCAAGACGACGAATATTTAAAAGATGCAGTTAAAAGCATTATGCGGGGCGCGGCACCGATCTTTCAGCGTATAAATATTGATCCGGATTTATGGAGAAGTGTAATAGCCGCCGTGCTTCTTCTTGTTCCGATTGAAAAGACACTGGAATATGAGAAATTTATTTTAAACAAATATTTTTTGCCAACCGTTTATGATAATTGCCTGGTACTCCGGTTTAATGAGCTTACCAAGCCAGGAGATTTTGATATAATTTGGGATTCGGTTGAAGCAAAGCAAGACGCTTATGTCGCCAAGTGGGGCTACGTAAATTAAGCTTTACCCCGAAATTCGGACAGTAGGATATGAGATAATTTAGTGGTAGAATGATTCTAAATAATCTAACATCCAAAAATCCGAAAAAATATGGGTAATATCAAGCATGCGAATTCCT
>Ga0172369_10002641_pt1 | contig 24367 bp, 14 predicted proteins | sample LakKiv25m_FD_114539 | JGI IMG/M metagenome (GOLD analysis project Ga0172369, IMG submission 114539) | Freshwater microbial communities from Kabuno Bay, South-Kivu, Congo - kab_022012_11.25m | ecosystem: Environmental > Aquatic > Freshwater > Lake | place: Democratic Republic of the Congo...
CGCGTTTGTGACCTCGTCGGATAGCAGTTCTCGCTCCTCGTCTCGTGCCTCTGCCACGGCCCGCGGCGCGTCGTTCTGCATAGCGACTTCTAACCCGACCTCTAACCTCCACCCCCGGAACTGCCGACACAGGAGGGGAGCAGACGGGAGAACGAACTTGCGAAAGTGCTGCTCATCGGTACTGGAAGGGACCAGCAGGGAGCACACGTCAGCGGCATTCGTTACCTCATAACCCGAAGGTGGCAGGTTCAAATCCCGCCCCCGCCACCATTTGCGCAGGTCAGGGCCGGCCCCGCGGGACCGGCCCGTTGCGCGATCAGGTCGACTTCTAACCTCCGCACCGAATCGCGTCGCCGGGCTTCTACCGCAGAACCCGAAGTACACAGCGCGTGGCCACGGCGCGTGAGCGTCCCGTGCCGTCCAGTCCCGTCTGCTCCCGTCGCGTGTCGCTACGGCACACGATGCCCGGTGCGCGCTCGCGTGCCGCTACGTCGCGCGGCCTTGATCGGCGGGCAAGGAACCCGACGAGCGATCTAGTGAGATCATGCTGGGGTGGCCTGGAGGACTACCTTGACGCGTCCTGGCCGCAGAGATCGAGCGGAATCCACGGTCCGTGATCGGGATTGCTCAGACGTCCTGCGCCGAGCTCCGATCGGCGCAGCACACGACCGGCGCCATGCCGACATGCGTGTTGATTCATGGGTCACTGCTACTGCTCGAGTGCGGGTGTGTGCGCGCAGTGCAGAGTGTGGCTGGCCCTGGTGGTCAAGCAGCGGACGCGCTAGACCAATCGCCGGTGCGCACGAGCGCACCGCAGGGGTGCTTGGCCAGGAAGGGGTCGCCGGCCGTGAGGGTGGGTCTTGTGGGGTGCGTGAAGTCGAAGCAGCCCGTCGGGGCGCGGGCACGCGACCTGTACACGTCGGCGCTGTTCCGAGGGCGGCGTGCGTACGTCGAGCGGACCTGCGACCGGTGGTTCGTCTTGTCGGCTGCGCACGGGCTGCTCGACCCGGACCAGATGATCGAGCCCTACGACGTCGCTCTCAAGGACGCGTTACCGTCGGCGCGATCCGAGTGGGCAGCAGAAGTGCTGCGATCCATCGACGAGACAGTCGGCGACCTGGGAGAGCACGTCTTCGAGGTGCACGCCGGCAGCGCATACCGCGACCACGGTCTGGTGGAAGGTCTTCGGGGGCGCGGGGCCGGCGTGGAGATCCCGACCGAGGGCTTGAACCAGGGCCGGCAGCTCGCTTTCTACGCGCGTGCCAATGCCGTTGAGCCGTCGAGTGCCGAAGCCGCGGATGGCCCGGGAGCGTTCTTGCTCTCGAGGGCGGTCCCGGACCCAACGACCGACGAGCGGCAAGCGCCGGGCTACGCCGTCGACGGACTGCATGCGCTGGGCCCGTTCGAGTACCGGTGGCCATCGGGCACCGTCGAGTGCTTCTCGCGCGGCTGGGAGTGCACGGTCCGGAGGGGGACGCGCCAGTTGCGGGTGCGTCACGGAATCGGAGCTCGACCTTGCTACGGGCGCGACCGGGTCCACACGGTCACTTGGGTTGACGGCAACCCGATCGTCGAGGGGGCCGAGACCGAGGACTACCCGAGAACGCGAGCCCTGGTGAGCGTGCTGAAGCGAACCGACCGTAAGGATGCTCGCAACCTGGATGAAGTACCTGCCGGGTACCGGCGCTTCGAGATCGTGCGGCACCGCAACGAGATCGTGGGGCCGAATGCCCGTCGCGGCCTAGCCGTGAAGATCCGCGAGGACGACATCGAGGCCTGGACCGTGTACGCGCTGCTGCGCATGACGGACCGCACAACGGTGAGTGAGGGCTCTACCACGTCGCCTCGGGCGGCTGGACCCGATTCGGCTGCGGACGGCGGAGGGTGCGGGGACGGCGAGGTAGACGACGGTGACGACGGCGGAGTCGGTTCCTACCGGCGGTGGCCTCGTGCCGGCCAGTCCGGGCCCGCGACCGCCAGCCGTGCGGCAGTCGTTCGGGCTCTGCTCGACCACGGGCGCACCCTCGCCGGCCTAGGGTCGGGGAACTTCACCCCGGATGCCGATGCGGACAGGTTCGTGCAAGTCGACGCGTTCGCCTTCGTGGTTGCGGTGGTCTGCGACGAGCAGGTGCGATTCGAGAAGGCGTGGGAGGCGCCTCTGGAACTGCGCCGCCGGCTAGGCCACTGGGATCTCGCGCGGATCGTGTCGGAGCCCGACCGTGTTCGCGAAGCGTTCGCACGTAGGCCGGCGCTGCACCGCTGGGTCAACAAGACCGCTGAACGCGTGAGCGCGGCCGCTCGGCGGGTGTTGCACGACTACGGCGGAGACGCGGCTCTGATCTGGTCCGACACGCCCACCGCTGCGACGTTGCGGCGGCGCTTCGAGGCCTTCGACGGCATCGGACAGAAGAAGTCGGCGATGGCCGTTGAGATCCTCGAGCGCGGTCTCGGAGTCCCCGTATCAGCGCTGGACGGCAGCGATGTCGCCGTCGACATCCACGTGCGTCGTGTCTTCCTGCGCGCCGGGTTGGCCGAGCGCGACGATGTCGCCCACATGATCGAGATCGCCCGGGCCCTGCACCCCGAGCGGCCCGGCGAGCTCGACAACCCCGCCTGGGACATCGGCCGGCAGTGGTGCCACGCCACCAGCCCGGACTGCCACCGCTGCCCGCTCGAGTCGGCGTGCCCGAAGCTCGTCGACCGGGCCGCGGGGGTGCGCGGTGCGTGATGGTGCAAGCGCGGCACTCGTAGCCGGCGGCCGCCACGTCAAGCAGGTGTCCAACGAACCGCGCCGCGACGGCCGCGACCGGAGCGGACCGAGGGAGCCGGGGCGGACCGGTGTCGCGGCAGATCGGGACCTTCGCGGACTCACCGGCACTGGCCCACACTGCGGGAACGCTCATGACACGGAGCTCGGATGTTCAGGTCCCCCACCCACCAACTTCCCAGCTGAGACGCCCCGGTAAGGCGGGGACTCGGCGGTTCTCGGCGCCGCCCGCTGGGTGCGAGCCGCCCCTGCCTGCTGGACGCGCGGCGGACGACCCCGAGGGTGGTATAGCATGTGTGCTATGCCCTGGGGGGAGGTCGAGATCGAGCCGGAGGTTCGGGACTGGTATCTAGCCCTGGGGGAGGAGTCGCGGGCCCGGATGAGGTTCCACGTCGATCGTCTCGCCGATGTGGGCCCGCTTCTGGACGAGCCGCATACGCGGCAGCTGGACGGCAAGCTGCGTGAGCTGCGCTTCCACCTGGAGGGCCGTCCGGTGAGGGTGACGTATTGGATTGCACCGGGGCGCAGGATCATTTTGTTGACGGTGTTCACGAAGACCCGACCACGCGAACGCGCCGAGATCGATCGGGCTCGACGCGCGATGCAGCGTTGTGTCGCTGAGGCGCACACCACAGACGACGAGGAGTGACGATCATGGCAAAGCGGACGAGCTGGACCGAGCTGAAGAAGTCTGCGCCGTTGGGTGTGGCAGGCCGCGCAGCCTACGACGACGAGGCGCACATCAGCGCGTTCCGCGAGCTCGTGTACCGGTTGAGGACCGATGCCGGGCTCACCCAGGCCGAGTTGGGGGAACGGATGGGCACGACGCAGTCTGCAGTGGCCCGGATGGAAGGCGGCGGGACCCGCCCGCGTCTCGAGACCCTCGAGAAGCTCGCGACGGCGGTCGGAGCCGAGCTCGTAGTTGGGGTCGGCGAGCACCTCTCCGAGAACCGCTCGATCGCCAAGCTTGTGCGCGAGGGCCGCGCCGTTGTGCGCCGCGCAAGTTGAGACCAACGCGGCGCCGGGTGCATCGCGCTTCGAGTTGATGTCGTAGAGAGACCGCAGCTTCGATGCGCGCCGCGGATGCCTGGAGGTGCCGTGGACACGATCGACCTCGACGCCGACCTCAAGGCCCAAGACGACGACAGTCTGGGCTGGTTGACTCTCGCCGATGCCCGAGACCCCAGCCGGGTCGTGCCCGGCGCGATGCTGCTCGCCGGCAAACGAGCCGCGCAGGCCGTCCTGCGCATCGTCGCCGTTGACGACGACGGGCAGATCCACTTCACGATCCTTCCGGGCTCGGTACAGAAGAACCGGCATCTCCTCGGCCGCACCGTCGCATGAGCGTGACCACATCCCGTGGCACGCCGTTCTGCATCGCGACTTCTAACCCGACTTCTAACCTCCACTCCCGGAGTAGCCAACACAGGAGGGGAGTAGACGGGAGAACGAAGCTGCGAAGGTGCTGCTCACAGGTACTGGAAGGGACCAGCAGGGAGCACACGTCAGCGGCATTCGTTACCTCATAACCCGAAGGTCGAAGGTTCAAATCCTTCCCCCGCCACCATCGAAAACCCTGGTAGACGGCCCTTTCCGAGAGATTCGGAGAGGGCCGTTCCTCCGTTTTCGGCGATTCTTCTACCGGGTTTTCTACCGGATCGCCTGGGACAGCCGACGACGGGTCGTCACGCGACGGCGAGAGGTGACCTTCGGGCTGCTTGAATGAGCCCCTACGAGTCAGCGCTCGGCCGCGGCCCCTCTCGAGCCCATCGACGTAGCAGCCGCCGGCCACGAGGCGAGAGTCGTCCTTGGTGACATTGAATTCGATGGGTCCGGGAAGCACCTCCCTGCGTCCTCGGGGACCAGCGCCGCCGCTCCTCAGACTGCTCGGGCTTAGCCTAGGACTGTTGTTCTTTGTCCGCGCTACGACACAGCCTTCGGACCGGCAACCGTCTGCCACATCGAGTTCGTACTCGGGAATCGGCATCTGGGCCAGCACCGACCCGGTCGGCAGGAAGTTGCACTTCGTCCACGCCATCGACCAACTCGCCCACAATCACGTCGTTGCCCGCCTCCTCGGTCTGCGACGAGCGATTCCACCACTGAGACCTGGGACACTGGCGAGGCGGCCGGGACCAGTACGTGCCGCTCATCGGACGTTCGTGGACCCTCGCCCACCTACACCACTCCCAGGAAGATCCCACGGCGCATCGGGGGCCCAACAGCGGATGTCGTCGCATCTCGTTGCGCAAGCGAGCCGGTGACCCGAGGAGCTAGGAGCAGAGCCTGACGCACGACTCTGACCTACGTGCCAGCCTGGTGATCCCTACCTGCCGGGATTCAACAAAGTCGGGGAGGAGAGGCTCCGAGGAGCGCGACCTCCGGCGAATCAGGCGATGCGCGTTCACCCGGGCCTTCCTCGGCGTTCGCCTACGATCGCCTTTGTCGGGTGACGCGGGCCGAGGGGGTCGAGTGCCTGATCGTCCATCAGTGGTTGACCTGCACTGCCCAAGGTCGAGCGGTGGATCGCCGAGAATCCTGCTGCCGACGACGTGACCACGAGATACCCATTGACCGTCTCCCCAACCACCACCACCATCTCACCGCCGCTGCCTGAGCCTGGTCAGGTGGTGGAGGTTCGCGGTTCGACGTGGGCGGTGGCGAACGTGCAGGCGCAGGGTCTTCCCCGAAGCCCGGCCGATGAGGCGACGGCACAGCTCTCCCATGTCGTCGATCTCCAGTCGCTCGATGAGGACCGTCTCAACGAGATGCTGAGCGTGGTGTGGGAGCTCGAGGTCGGCCACACCGTCACCCCGGCCCAGGGCCTGCCGGACAGCATCAACCCCAAGTCGTTCGATGATCCGGCCACGCTGGCCGGGTTCATCGACGCCATGCGCTGGGGAGCGGTCACGTCCGCTGATCCCAACCGGTACCAGGCGCCGTTCTGGTCGGGGGTGAACGTCGAGGCGTACCAGCTCGAACCGCTTCGCCGTGCACTCAGCGCGCCTCGCACGAACCTGTTGCTGGCCGACGATGTCGGGCTGGGCAAGACGATCGAAGCGGGCCTCGTCATTCAGGAGCTGCTGCTCCGCCATCGCGCCCGGACCGCGGTGATCGTGTGCCCGCCGAGCCTCTCGCTGAAGTGGCAGGACGAGATGCGCGACAAGTTCGGTCTCGACTTCACGATCGTCAACAGCGATCTCATGGCCCAGGTGCGCCGAACCCACGGGCTGCACGCGAACCCGTTCCTCATGTACCCCCGCGTAATCGTGTCGATGGCGTGGCTGCCCCAGGTTCGAGCCCAACGATTGCTCCGGGACGTGTATGCGCAGGCCACCAATCCGAAGTCGGCCAAGCGGTACGCGTTCGACATCCTCGTGGTCGACGAGGCGCACCACGTCGCGCCGTCGAGCCCATCGGCGATCGCCGGGGGCCGCGGGTATGCGGTCGACACGCAACGAACGGTCGCGGTGCGTCAGCTCGCCGACAAGTGCGAGCACCGCCTCTTCCTCTCGGCGACGCCGCACAACGGCCACCCTGAGTCGTTCACCGCGCTGCTCGAGATGATCGACTCGCGCCGGTTCTCACGTGGAGCGCTACTGGATGCAGGCGCCCTGAAGGACGTCACCGTCCGACGCCTCAAGCGCGACCTCACCGGCAAGGGGTTCAAGAACCGGGTCGTCCAGGCGCTGCCATTCACGCCGAGCGACGACGAGCAGGAGATGTTCTCGATGCTCGATGACATCGTCACCACGAGCGCCAAGCTCAACGGCACCAAGCCCGGTGGCGACATCGTGACGATGCTGCTGAAGAAGCGCTTCCTCTCCAGCCCGTTCGCGTTCGGACAGACCCTCAGCCACTACCTCAGTTCACGCGGCGGTCGTGGCCTCTCCGACGACGACTACGACGACATCTTCGGGGAGGGCCAGTCCGACGAGGAAGAGGGATTGTGGGAGCAGGATGAAGCCGAGCGGCTTCGGGAGTCGAAGAGCTCTGATCCCCTCAGCGCGGCCGAGCCCGGCCAGCTCGAGACCCTGATGGACTGGGGGCTCAGCTACGAGAGCCGACCGGACTCCCGCCTCGATGCCCTCTCGGCCTTCCTCGACCAGGTGTGCCGGCCCGACGGCTCCGCCTGGAGCGACGAGCGCGTGGTGGTGTTCACCGAATACGCCCACACGGTCGACTGGCTCACGCGGGTCTTGACCCAGCACGGGTACGGCGAGGTGCTCGCGGTGATCCAGGGGTCGACCTCCCCGGAGGATCGCGAGTACATCCGCTCGCAATTCACTGAGGACCCGGAGAAGGAACCGGTCCGGGTGCTGCTCGCCACCGATGCCGCGGGGGAGGGCATCGACCTGCAGACCCACTGCCACCGGTTGGTCAACTTCGACATCCCGTTCAATCCGTCGCGTCTCGAGCAGCGGATCGGGCGGATCGACCGGTATGGGCAGACCCTTGAGCCGCGGGTGTTCCACTTCGTCCCGGACACGGACTCGTCCATTTATGCGGCCGACGCCAGCTTCATGGCCCGGATTGCGAAGAAGGTCGCCAACGTCGAGGAGGACCTGGGCTCGGTCAACCAGGTGATCGGCGAGGAGATCCAGGAGCACTTCGTCCGGCGGGCGCCTTCGCGACGCAAGGCCAAGGGGGTAGATCCGAACGAGGTCATCAACTCGGCCTTGGCCGGCGGGATCGAGCTCAACGCCCGCCTGACCCAGTTAGAGCAGGGGTTCGACGAATCGCGGGCCGAGATGCACCTCGAACCGGCGAACCTTCGCCGGGTCGTCGACACCGCCCTTCGGATCGACCATCAGGTTCCCCTCATCCCGATCCCCTACGGCGAGCACGACCCGCAGGGAACCAACGCGGTCGAGTTCAGCGTGCGCCCGTTCTCGACCGCGTGGCAGACGACCCTGAAGGGTCTGTACACGAGGCTCGAGCCCAACGTGGCGCGTCCGATCACGTTCGACGCCGATGTCGCAAGGGGCCGTAGCGACGTTGTGTACGTCCACCTTGGGCATCCCATCGTGCAGAAAGCCCAGCGCCTCCTCCGCAGCGCCTTGTGGAGTGCCTCGTCACCGCTGAATCGGGTCACCGCGGTCGTAGTGGACGATCTGCCCGAGTCGTTCGTCGCTGCGGTCACCCGGATGGTTCTGGTCGGCCGGGGCGGGATCCGTCTTCATGAGGACCTGTTTCTGGCCGGCGTGCGGCTGCACGGCCGACGGGCGATGGCCGAGGAGAAGGCCGAGACCGCCCTCGACCAGGCCCTCGACGGCGAGCTCACCCTCGCCGACGCGGCGGTGCGGAATCAGCTCAGCGAGCTGTGGAACGTGCCCGACGCACCGCTGCGTGCTCGCCTGGAGGAGTCCATTCAGGCGCGAGCGGCCCGCCGCCACGAGCTCGTGATGGAGCAACTCGCTCGTCGCCAGGCCGCTGACGTTCAACGCGCTCACGATATCTACACGGCGTTCCGCACGAACCTGCGTGATTCGCTCGACCTGTTGCAGCAAGCCGAAGAGGAAGCAGCCGCAACACTGTTCGCCGACGATCAGCAGCGCCAGCGTCGCCGTGACATCGACGCGATGAATCGGCGCTTCGATGAGCTTGACGACGAGGAGGCACGCGAGATCGCGGCGATCAGCGAGCGGTACGCGGAGGTGAAGCCGCACACCACCGCCGCAGCTGTGGTGTTCGCCCTCACTCGTGCTGACGCTGAGGGATGGGCACGCTGATGGCTTGGGCTGGTCGACGCGGAATGAGCCCCACTCCGAACGCGTCTGACCTTCACCGGCAGTGGCTGGAACTGGTGGACATCGAGGGCCCGTTCCTGGCCATCCCTCCGCTCAAGCGCGTCTGGCCCAACGGCATCCCCGACTTCCGCTCCACCCACCCGGACCGCTTCGACGCCCTGGTGGATGCTCGCAAGGAGTTCGAGGCCGCCTGGGAAGCGCACGACCGCGACCCCGAGATCGACTCGATGCTCGACGCCTACCGGGTCGCCCGGGACAGCTGGGTCGAGATCGTTCTGCGCGACGTGATCGGGTGGGCCGAGTCCCTGCACTGGGGCGTCGTACCCGGCGTCCAAGCCCGGTCACCCAACCGAGCGGTGACCGTCACCGCACAAGGAGCGCTCGTCGGCAGCGATGCCATCGGCGCGCTCGTCCACGTCATCGATCCGACCGATTCCCTTCGGCAGACACCAAGCGATCTGTGGGCCGCCACACCGGTCGATCGCCTCGAGGCGCTGTTGCGTGAGAACGACGTGGCGATCGGCATCGTCACCGACGGCCGCTGGTGGGGCCTGGTGCACGCGAGCGAAGGGAGGATGGCGGCGTCAGGCATCGTCGACGCGCTTACCTGGATCGAGGAACCACGTGCTCGCGACGCCTTCCTCACGATTGTCGGGCGACAGCACATCATCGGCGGCGACCCAGCCGAGCGCCTCCCAACGCTGTTCGACGAGTCCGTCGCCGCTGCCGAAGAGATCACCGAAGCCCTCGGCGCGCAGGTGCGCCGAGCTGTCGAGCTGCTGATCCAGTCGTTCTCCGAGTCGGCCGCCGACGCCAAGCGAAGTGGCCAACCCGACCCGCTGCCAGCCCGCACCCAAGACACCTACGAGGCCGCGGTCACCGTGATGATGCGGACGGTGTTCCTGCTCTTCGCCGAGGAGCGGGGACTGCTGCCCTCGGGTGAGCTGTTCGAGCAGGGCTACGGCATCTCAGGTGAGCTGGAACGGCTCGTTGCCGAGAGCGCACCGGGTGAGGAGGCGCTCGATGCCACATCGTTGACGTGGCATCGGTTGCTCGCCACCAGTCAGGCGCTCTACCGGGGCGCGTCGTTCGAGAACCTGCGCATGCCTGCGTACGGGGGCTCGCTGTTCGACCCGGCCCGGTTTCCCTTCCTCACTGCCACCACGGAGCACGGCACGCTCGCCGTCACCGTGTCCGACCGGGTGATGCTGCACGTCCTCCGATCGGTACAGATCGCAAACGTCAAGGGCGAGGCCCGCCAGATCTCGTTCCGTGACATCGACGTAGAGCAGATCGGCTACATCTACGAAGGCCTCCTCGGCTACACCTGCGCCACCGTCGACCAGACGATGCTGGGCATCCTCGGAGCCACCGGCGCCGAACCCGAGATCCCGCTCACCAAGCTGGAAGACCTCTGTGCGAGCCACGCCGACCCGAAGAAACTCGCCGCGGCCATCCGTGAATGGGTAGCGGAGGATCAACCATCGGCAAAGCCGTCCTCGGTGGCCGCCATTGCCAAGGCCATCCAGGCCGAGCCCGACCCGTCCGCGATCAGCGCGCTGACGCAGACCGTGGGCGACGACTCCGCCTTGCGCGACCGCATCACCGCGTGGCTCGGACTCGTCCGGCTCGACCTTCGCAGCCATCCCTTCGTCGTGCTCGACGGCGGACTCCTCGTGAAGGAGACACCGTCACGCAAGAACGCCGGCGCGCACTACACCCCCAAGTCGCTCGCCGAGGAGGTCGTCCTGCATGCCCTCCAGCCGCTCTGCTACGCACCCGGTCCCCACCAGGCCGCGGGCGAAGCGTCGTGGAAGCTCAAGTCCTCCGACGAGATCCTCGACCTCAAGGTCGCCGATATCGCCTGCGGCTCGGGCGCCTTCCTCGTCGCGGCCGCCCGCTACCTCGCCGAGCGGGTGGTCGAAGCGTGGACCAGCGAAGATCCCGCCAACGCTCAACGCAAGGACCTTTACACGCGGGCGATTCGCCAGGTCGTGGCCAACTGCCTGTACGGGGCTGACATCAACGACATGGCCGTCGAGATGTGCAAGCTCTCGCTGTGGCTCGTCTCACTCGATCGCGATCTGCCGTTCTCGTTTGTCGACGACAAGGTGTTCCTCGGCAACTCTCTCCTCGGCCTCACCAGCCTTGAACAGCTCCGCAAGCTCCACATCGACCCGACGCGCGTGCCGGTCGACCGCAGGTTCGACATCTTCGACGTCGACATCGACGCCATCATCCGCAAGGCCGTCGACCTGCGAGAGCGGCTCGCCACCGAGATCGACGAAGACGACCCCGCTCGCAGCAACGCAGCGAAGAAACGGCAGCTGGCCGAGTTGCATCGGGTCACCGCCGACCTTCGCCTGATCGCTGACGGTGTGATCGCGGCAGGGCTTCCTCTGGGCGGGAAGCCAGGCAAAGCGATCGACGACGCCTACGCGAACTTGCGGTTGGCCGTGCAGCAGTCCCACCCGGGTCCCTCAGGGAGCGAGCCGGACACCAAGTGGCTCGACGGAATCCTTGAGCGAGGTCTGACGCCAACGGTGCAGACGGACTACGAGCGCTGGCTACCATTGCACTGGGTGCTGGAAGCCCCAGACGTGATCGTCGACCACGGAGGCTTCGACGCCATCGTCGGGAACCCGCCGTTTCTGGGCGGTCAGAAGGTCACAGGAGCGATGGGCACCGAGGTACGCGATTGGTTCGTGGAGGTCTTGGCCAATGGATCCCGCGGCAGCGCCGACCTCGTCGGCTACTTCCTTCTGCGTGCGGTCAAGCTCCTCACGCCTTCTGGTGCCGTGGGGTTGATTGCCACCAACACGATCGCCCAAGGTGACACGAGGGAGGTTGGCCTCGATCGTATGGTTGCAGACGGCTTCGAGATCACGCGCTCGATCCAGAGTCAATCATGGCCTGCTTCTGGCGCTCACTTGGAGTTCGCAGCTCTGTGGGGAACACGAGGGTCTGTCGAGCCAGATGCGCCGCGTTACAGCGACGGCGTCGTGGTGGCGAGAATAACCTCGCTCCTAGAGGCGGGTGGTCGTGTGAGCGGCACCCCACAACGACTCGTGACGAACAGAGGCCTTGCCTTCATCGGATGCTACGTCTTGGGCATGGGGTTCGTGCTTGAGCCCAAAGAGGCATTGAGCTGGATCGCGGATGACCCTCGGAATGCTGATGTGGTATTCCCATACCTAGTTGGTGAGGACCTCAACCAGCGTTCTGACATGTCTGCATCGAGATGGGTGATCGACTTCAACGACCGGTCTGAGTCAGATGCGAGCACCTACAACAGTCCGTTCGAACGCATCGTTCAAGCCGTCAAACCCGAAAGGCAGCGCAAGAAGCCTACCGGTGAGTTCGTGTTACGTAAGCCGCTTCCCGAGCGCTATTGGCAGTACGGCGAGAAGAGACCTGCACTCCGGCGGGCCATCCGGGATATGGCCCACGTTCTCGTTGTGACCGTAACAAGTCGCACGCTCATGCCTGCAAGAGTGCCCAATGACAGAGTGTTCGGTCACACTCTTGTCGTATTTGCCGACGATAGTCACGCACTGTTGGCAGTGCTCTCGTCGAACATCCATCGGAACTGGGCAATCACCTATGGATCGGCCATGCGCGGCGACTCGCGGTACATCCCCTCCGACGTGTTCGAAACATTTCCGCGTCCCAAGCTAACCGGGTGGATCGAGCGAATCGGGCGAACGCTCGATGAGGAGCGACAGGAGATCATGCTGCGGCGCGAGCTCGGGCTGACCAAGCTGTATAACCTCGTCAACGACTTCTCGATCGCAGATGCCGCGGACCCCGACGTCGCGCGGCTGCGAGAGGTTCATGTGGAGCTGGACGACGCGGTGATGGACGCGTACGGGTGGTCTGATATCTCGCTCGACCATGGATTCCACACGTACCGGCAGATGGAGCGATGGACGGTAAGCCCAGCTGCTCGGTTGGAAATCCTCGATCGGCTCCTGGAGGAGAACCATCGCCGAGCGGTTGCGGAGGGTGCGCAGCCGAAGTCCTCTGCCAAGGGCCGCAAGTCGAAGACGGCTCCGAAGGGGATGGAGGAGCTGTTCTCGTGAGCGATGCCGCGAACGCTTCCGGTCCACGGGCTACCTACGAGCTGAGCCACGAGTTGGACGGGTCGTCGTTTGTGGTGCGGGAGAACCTGGGCGACATCCTTCAGCGCGAGCTGCTCGGGCCGATTCACGGACCCGAGGAGGTGTTGCCGTTCAGCCCGCGCTCGCAGTACCTGGTGGGCCATATCGCGCCGGTGAAGCTTGGTGGAGGTCCGGTTGGCGCGGCCTCGGACGACGGGCCGGTTGAGCGCGGTGACCTGTTTGAGGTTCGGACTGATGCCGACGGCTCGGCCGAGGGTCGGGGTGTGCCGGCCTACGCAGCGGACGAGACCGAGGCCGACGCCGAGGACGACGACGCGGAGGACCGTGCCCCCAAGCAGGGCCTCATGATCCCTGCCTCGATGGGGTTGCGCTTCCAGGTTCCTGTAGATCTGGACTCGTTCACCGTCACGGCTTCGTGGGGAACCTACGAGAGCGTCGAGACAGACCAGGTGACCAAGGCCGGCCGTCCGATCCGTCACTACCAGCGAACGCCGGTGGGGGAGTCCCGGTCGATCCGGCTGGCTGATCTCGAAGCTGGCCACACATCGACGGTGACGCTGCGCGAATCGATCTGTCTTCGTCTGGATCGGTACAACGATGAGCGGTTCGGCCGGGTGCTGGTGGAGATCGCGCTGTGCAACGACCGTGAGACACCGACGCCCATCCCGATGAACATGTGGATGTTCCAGACCGAGCTGCGGGTCAACGCGGGTGGTGCCGAGGTGTTCCTCCCCGTGGCTGACGTGCTCGACCAGGACTGGGCGGAGCATGACGAGGAGATGCGGCGGCTCAATCTGCAGTACCGCAATCGGTTGGAGTTCGCCATCGGCCGGACCTGTTCGGTCGATTGGGTGGTCCGCGATGGGGCGCGGCGGGCCACGGAGGTTTCGACGACGTGGTTGCCGATTGCGGAGACGTCTCAGACCCGGGCGCGGTCGGTGACGGGCGCGCTCTTGTCGATGGATGCCTTGTCGAGGGTGACGCCTTCGGAGCTGCGGGCGGGCTTCGAGCCGTTGGTGTCCGGCTACGGAGCTTGGCTCGACGAGCAGGAGGCCGCGGCGGCGGCGCTGCCGGCCCACCTGCAAGAGACCGCTGAGCTGGTGTTGTGGGAGGCGAGACAAACCCACCAGAGGCTCCTCGACGGGTTGGACCATGTCGCCAACGATGAAGAGGCGCTGCGGTGCTTCCGGTTCATGAACCGGGTGATGCGCGATCAGCGTGTGGCGTCGCAGGTGGCGGCCGCTAGGGCGTCCGACTCGTCGGTCACGCTCGAGCAGGCGCAGGCGGAGGTGGCGGCCAAGGGTGCAGACGCGGCGTCGTGGCGCCCGTTCCAGTTGGCGTTCATCCTGATGCAGCTCGGTGCGCTGACGGATGCCACCGCCGCGGTGCGCAGCGCGGAGCACCAGGCTCGGGTGGAGCTGTTGTTCTTCCCCACCGGTGGCGGAAAGACCGAGGCCTACCTCGGTCTCGCGGCGTACACCTTCGCCATCCGTCGGCGGCAGGGTGTGGTCGAGTCTGCCGAGGGGCCGTTGGACGGCCGCGACGGTGTCGCCGTTCTGATGCGTTACACGCTCCGGTTGCTGACCGCCCAGCAGTTCCAGCGTGCGACGGCCCTGATGTGCGCAGCAGAACTCGTCCGCCGGGAGGACGAGGCGACCTGGGGTGTTGAGCCGTTCCGTATCGGGCTCTGGGTCGGCACCGACGTGAGCCCGAAGCGCTTCGAGGAAGCCGACGAGCAGCTCACCAAGGCCAACGAGTACGGATCCCACCGCTTGACGGTGCTCCAGATCCAACGCTGCCCGTGGTGCGGTACCCCGATCACTGCTGCGCAGGTCAAAGCCGACGCGTCCGTCCGGCGGGTATTCGTCTACTGCGGCGACGACCTCGCACGCTGCCCGTTCGCCAAGGGCGGTCAGGTCGCCGAAGGCCTGCCGGTGCTCACGGTGGACGAGGAGATCTACAGGCTCACACCAGGGTTCGTCATCGCGACGGTCGACAAGTTCGCCCGGCTGGCGCGGGAGGGTGAGGCCGCGGCGCTCTTCGGTTATGTCAGCCGCCGCTGCGGGCGGCACGGCTACGTGCATGCGGACTACGCCAAGTGCGACATCAAGACTGCGCACCCCGCCTCCAATGGGTACCCGGCGGCGACGGTGCAGCCGGTGGGCCGACTGCGCCCGCCGGATCTCATCATCCAAGACGAGCTGCACCTGATCACCGGAGCACTGGGTACGTCGGTCGGGTTGTTCGAGGTGGCCGTCGAGACGCTCTCGTCGTGGGAGACGCCCGAGGGCAAGTCGGTGCGGCCGCTGATCGTGGCGTCGACCGCGACGGTCCGCAACGCCCAAGAACAGGTCCGCGGCCTTTACGGGCGACAGGTGGAGATCTTCCCGCCGCAGGTGCTCGACGTCGCCGACACGTACTTCTCCCAAGAGCTGCCGATCGACCGTGACAACCCGGGCCGCCGCTACATCGGGGTCAGCGCGCAGGGCGTGCGTCTGTCCAGCGCCGAGATCCGCGTCGCCGAGGTGCTGCTGTCGACCGGCCAGCTGCTGTTCGACCGGGCCGGCACCGCAGCCGACCCGTACATGACACTCATCGGGTACTTCAACGCCACCCGCGAACTGGCGGGCATGGCGCGGTACATGGCCGACGACGTGCAGACCCGGGTGAAGCGCCCTCGCAAGGACTCCGGCTTCCCGTCACGCTTCGGGACCTCGTTCGGCCTCCTCAACGTCGGTGAGCTCACCTCCCGCATCGCCTCCGCCGAGATCGGACGGACACTTGACCGGCTCGGCCTCGAGTTCGACTCGAGCTACGACACCACCGACGCGTTCCGCCAGCGCCTCGCCGACCAGGACGCCGGCAAGAAGGCGCCAACGCGCACCGAGTCGCCGTTCGACGTGGTCTTGGCCACCTCGATGCTGCAGGTCGGCGTCGACGTGCAACGGCTCGGGTTGATGCTCGTGGTCGGCCAGCCCAAGAACACCGCCGAGTACATCCAGGCATCCTCCCGTGTCGGGCGAGACGCCTCGGACCGGCCCGGGCTCGTCGTAGCCCTCGGGAACTGGGCGCGGCCTCGAGACCTCGCCCACTTCGAGCAGTTCCGCCACTACCACGAGACCTTCTACGCCCAGGTGGAGGCCCTGTCGGTCACCCCATACTCGCCGACGTCGCTCGCCCGGGGCATCGACGGTCTGCTCGTCAGCGCGGTGCGGGTCGCGCAGGCCGCCAAAGCCGAGGGCCTGTCGCCTGAGCGTGACGCCGGACGGATCAAGGACCAACGGCCGGCGGTCGAGGCGCTGGCCGAACGACTCATGGCCCGGATCGCCGCAGCCGCGCAGAGCGACGACGCCACCAAGCGAGCCAGCGATCTGCTGGTCAACCGCATCGACCGGTGGAGTGAGCGGGCCAAGCGCGCCGCGGAGATGAGCAAGACACTCGTTTACGAGCGAACCGGGGAAGGGGACAAGTACCTGCCGCTGATCATCAGCCCCGAGAACGCCAAGGCCGCCGTCGGCGGCTCGGTCGAAGCCCCCTTCGTCATCGCCAACTCCATGCGCGAAGTCCAACCCGAGATCAACCTGCTGGTGAGCCCACTGGCGGAGCGGCTGTTCGCCCGGGCCCCTGACGGTGCGCCCGAGTGGACCCTGCCGGTCGGAGACGAGTGATGACCGACACCGTTGCCCCCGAACCGGCCGAGGCCCTCGAGATGCTCCACGACGCCGAAGTGACGCTCGACCCGCTCGCCGATGCCGAGGAGGGCGTGGTCAAGAACCGCGCCAAGGTGGGCTCGTCCCGCCCATCGTCGTTGCTCTACACCTACGGGCCGGGGGCGGTCATGGACCTGCCCGGCTTCTCGATCATGCCGGCCGGTCTCGACGACTGGGAACCGATCTGGAAGCGCCGCGAGAGCATCCCCACCATCCTCGAGCCGCGGCTGCTCAACGTCGTTCGGCTGCATCTCGGCCCCCAGGTGGACGCCCTGCGCCCGTTTCCCTGGCAGCCGAAGAAGGGCCAGCATGTCACCGAGGGCAACGACCTCGGCATCCCGGCCCGCGTTTTCCCCCAGTGGTTCCGCTGCACCGGGTGCGACTACCTCGGGCCGCTTTCGCGGTTCAGCTACACCAACACCCACCCGTTCCGTCCCGACCTCGCGCGGTTCACGCACAAGAGTTGCCCCGGCCGTGGTGGCCAGCGCGCCGGATCGACCAAGCGCAAGAGGGAGAGTCCCGCGGTCCCCGCTCAGCATCTGCTGACCTGCACCAACGGGCACCTCGACGAGTTCCCCTACACGCTGTGGGTGCATCGAGGCGGAACATGCCCCAAAGCCGAGCTGCCCGACCTGAAGATGCGTGACGCCAACGTCGGCAAGAGCGTCGGCTCCACGATCGTGTGCGCCGCATGCGGCGTCACTCGCGGGATGGCCGAAGCCCAGGGCGCAGTCGGTCGCGAGAAGCTGCCCCAGGAGTGTCGCGGTCGTCACCCCCACCTCAACGCGTTCGATGCCAGCTGTGATGCTCGACCATCGCTGATCATGATGGGCGCGTCGAACCTGTGGTTCCCGTCCACCCAGTCGATCATCGTCATGCCGCGCACAGACGCCGAGGAGAAGGAGGCGCTCGCCGACCGTCTGCGCGTCGAGCTCGGGGTCGACCAGGTCATGCAGTTCGCCGACCAGGTCGCGGTGATCCGCGCGTTGGCGACAGCGAAGAACGTGGACGTGTCAGAGGTGACCGACGAGGAGCTCGAGACGGCCGTCGCCGACGTCCTCGCCCCGGCGGACACCGAAGAGGTGCGACAGGAGAAGCTCGCCGCCTGGGATCCGGTGGAGTTGCTGGTCCCCGAGTGGCGGTATCTGCAGAAGCCGTCGCTGTTCCCGCAACAGCAGAACTCAAGCGGGCTCATGGTCACCGAAATGCAGCGTGGACCGACGCTGCATCCCGGCATCAGCCGCGTCGTCGCCGTCAACCAGATGAAGAAGGTGAACGCCGTACTCGGCTTCACTCGACTCGACGAGATGGACCGCGTCAACGACCTGGCCAGCCGTCTGGTGAAGCTGACCCGCGACGGGCGACCCAGGTGGGTGCCGGCCACCGAAGACCGTGGCGAGGGCATCTTCCTCCAGCTCGACCTCGATGCCGTCAACGCGTGGGAGTACACCATCCTCGGGACCCCGCTGTGGGAGGCCCACCGACAAGCGCATCGGCGCAACTTCCAACGACGCTTCTCCGAGACCGCCAAGCTTGTCGACCCCGACACCCGCCTGCCCGCGCCCCGGTACTGGCTGCTGCACACGTTCGCACACACCCTGATCCGCGAGATGGCGATGTCGTGCGGCTACGGCGCAGCCAGCCTCACCGAACGCATCTACGGATGGGGCTCATCGCCTCAACGGGATGCCGTCGCCGGACTGCTCATCTGCACAACCGCATCGGACAGCGAAGGCACCCTCGGGGGCCTCGTCGCCCTGTCCGAGCCGAGCCGGCTGCAGGGGCTCATGGCGTCGGCACTCCGCCGAGCGGCGCGCTGCTCATCTGACCCCGTGTGTGCGATGCGCACACCCAGCGATCCCGAGGACTTCCTCCACGGCGCCGCCTGCCACTGCTGCAGCTTCGCGTCCGAGACCTCGTGTGAGAAGGCCAACCGCTTTCTCGACCGGCGGTTCCTGCTGACGCTCCCCTCGGCCACGGGCGAAGTCGTGCCCGGGTTCTTCGGAAGCGTCGATGCCTTCTGACCCGTTCGAGGCGCTCGGCGAGTTCCTCACGGCCAAGGAGGCCATCGGGCTCGCCGTCCTTCTCGAAGCGGGGCAGCACACCACCCACGCGCTGCGCGAGGTCAACGCGGCCAGGCGCGAGGAGGCCAAGCATCTGCTCACGGCCGCCGGCCTGGGCCACGCGGACCTCGACCGCTCGCTCGCTGTCCTCCGCGCCATCGCCGGGGCGAAGGCCGTCCGCCACGACCTCACCCCCGTCTGGACCATGCCCGGCAACGAGGCCACCGTCGGCTACCTGACCAGCGAGTTCCACCGACTCGTGCAAGCCGCCCGCCAATCGGTGACGTGCGCGACCTACAACTTCGAGCCGACGTCGCAGATGTGGAAGGTGCTCAGGGAGGCGTCGGAACAGCCAGGTGTTGTCGTCACTGTCTACGTGGACGGCGACAAGGCCGACGCCGGCAAGGTGAAGGCGCAGCTCCCTCGTGCGACGGTCTACCGGTCTGCCGTGCTCCCGAACGGCAAGCAGGTCGTGAGCCACGCCAAGTTCATCATCGTTGACCACGCGCTGCTCCTGCTGACCAGCGCCAACTTCTCCTTCAGCGCTGAGAACCGCAACGTCGAGTTCGGCCTCCGCATCCACGACCCCGCCCTCGCCACATCGGTCGAGTCCACCATGACCACCAAGCACGGCTCCTTGTACGAGCTGGTGTCCACCGGTGCGTCATGACTCGGCTCCGGGCAGCCGCGACCGAGCAACAGAAGGGAGTCCGCCGCTCGGCCCGGGTCATCCCCTGTCAGCTACGGTCAACGGACACGCGGGGGTGGTGGCGGTGAGTGCGAACCTTCAATCACTGGCGGTTAGCGACGACAGCGGGGCTGCCACCTTCGCTCGTTACCGCTACCAGGCAAAGATCACCTTTCTCCACTGGTTGAGGACGCTGCTGGTGAACGGCCCGAAGGTGGTGTACGCGGAGCACGTCGAAGACTTGGTGCTCGACTTCGGTGATCGCCACGAATTCATCCAGGTCAAGAGCCGAAGCTCGGCTCGTCCCCTGTGGCGAGCTAGCGAGATGTGCGATGAGGGAGGTGGCATCGACTCGCTGGTTCGTGCTTACGCCGTCGCCAAGGACACCAACTGCAGTTTCGAGCTCTACCTTGAGGGCGGCGCGAGCCCCAGCATGGACACCAAGGCCTTCGTTGACGACTGCACCCAAGCCAGCGACAACCTGAAGAAGAAGGTCAAGGCCCGCCTGAAGGAGGCGGCCGTGCCGCTGTCTCACCTCGACGACGTTCTCGGCCGCCTCCATATCAGACCGAATCAGCCGGACCAATCAGCGGTTGACAGCCAATGCATCGAATCCATCGTGCGCCTCGCTCCCGGACTCACGGGCCACGACATCCTCGAGTTGGCGGATCGGCTGCTCCAGATCGTCGAAGACGCACAGGAAGCACGGCATCCCGACCTCGCGTCAGATGCCTCACCGCAGGACTTTCTACGGGCTCACTTGAACAGGATTCTCCGGCTCGACGGTGACGCGTCGGACATCGCCAACAAGGCGCTGACCGCCGAACGACTCACAGAGTTTCTTCCTGCCGCACCCGAACCCGAGAACCTGCTCCTGCTGCCTCGCTTGATGAACGGATCGGCGGCTTCAGGGAGTTCTGCCCTGGAGCGCAAGCTCGAGAGTGCCGGTGCAACCGAGATGGTCGTAGAGAGGGCGAAGGACCTGCGCGCGATGTCTGAGGTGCGGCGTATCGAGCTCCAGTCGGGCGCAGATCATCTCGTCGATCGACTCGAAGACCTCCAGAATCGAGTGCTCACCCACGCCGAGGCTGTCGCGCTCAGGTTCATCGACGCCCAGGCGCCAGCGAACAGCATCTGGGATGCGCTCGTCACGTCGGCCGGACTGGAGGACAACGACCACTTCGATCTCTTCCAGCGGGACCGACAGGCCCTTGTCGGCCTCCTCTGCTGCGTCTCCGATGAGTGCCGCTTCGGTTGGGTGGCGTCGTGAACCGCGAGTTGTTCCGTCCCACGGCTGAAGGAGTGGCAAGAATCCTCCTGCTCATCAACGCGTTCAGCCGTCAGCATGAGGGTCTTCAGGGCCGCACAAAGCTCGCGAAGTTGGACTTCCTGCTGCGCTATCCCGAGTTCCTCGAACGTGCACTGCTCACGAAGGGCGTTGACCTCGAGGAGGCCGCCGCGGCGACCTCCGAACGCAATCCGGTTGAGCAGCGGATGGTGCGGTTCCGCTACGGCCCCTGGGATCCTAGCTACTTCTCGCTGCTGGGCTCGCTCATTGGCCGAGGTCTCATTGAGGTCATCCCGTACAGCCGAGGTTTTGGCTACCGGGCGACTGATAAAGGCAAGGACCTTTCCCGTGAGCTCAGCAAGGAGCCAGCGTTCGAGGAACTTACCAAGCGAAGCGAGCTGCTGAAGCGCCACTTCAACCAGACAGGAGCGACGCTGAAGAAGATGGTGTACGAACTCTTTCCCGAGGTCGCCGATGCGTCCTGGCGGGAGGCGCTATGACGCTGCTCCAGGTCAACTCGATGGAACTCGTGGGCGGCGACAGGTCTCTCGATCTCCAGCCTGGAGTCAATGTGATCGTCGGACCGATCGCGACCGGCAAGTCCACGTTGGTGAAGCTCCTCCGAGCTCTCTTCGGCAACGTGCCCAGCATGCCGCCAGAGGTCGAGCAGAACGTGTCCGCGATTCGGGCCTCGGTCACAATCGGGGACGAGGCCTTCAACATCATGCGAAGACTCGTCACGACCGACACCGCCCTCGTCGAAGTCGTCAACGAGGATGAGGCGCTCATGCTGCCAGCGAGCCGTCCGACGGCGACCCGAGATTTCACCTACTCGGCCTGGATGCTCCAACGCCTCGACCTGCCCCACATCGCCGTTCCAGCCGCACCGACCCGGCCTGAGAGCGAACCGACGTCGGTCTCCGTCGCTGACTACCTCAACTACTCGTTCCTTCGCGGCGAGGAGATCGACAACTGCGTGTTCGGCCACACGAACGCCTTCCGTGACATAAAGCGCAAGTACGTCTTCGAGATCGTCTACGGGCTCTACGACGAAGGCATCGCCGAACTCCAATCGGAGCTTCGCTCGATCGAGACGGAGCTCACCTTCCTTCGAGGGGAACAGGCCACCACCAAGCGAGTCTTTGAGGGCACCGAGCTCGAGAGCATCGAAGCTGTTCGTGTTGCTCTAGGTGAACGCGAGCGTGACATCGCCCGGCTACTACAGCAGGAGTATGACCTAGCAGCCACAACCGAGACGGAGCTCGGCACCGCGTCGCTGCGTCAAGCCGGCGAGGAAGCCAATGCAGACCTAGCGTCGCGGCGCCTGGAACTGGCGTCAGCGAAGGCTCAGATGCAGGACCTCGAAGCGTTGGTAGTGCAGCTCGAGGCACAGCAATCGCGGATCGTGCGGGCAATCCTCGCGGAGGAGGCACTCGTCGACTTCGAGTTCGTCGTCTGCCCTCGCTGTGGCCAGGACCTCGCCGATGAGCGGGGCACGGATGAGCGATGTCGCCTCTGCCTTCAGCCCGAGCCGCACCACGCGCATGTCGACGGGCTCGAAGCTGAGCGCGAACGACTTGAGGAGCAGATCCGAGAGACAGTCGAACTCTTGGATGCTCGCCGCTTCGGCTTGATCGAAGTCGAGGCAAGACTCGACACCGCGATGCGTAACCGAGCACAGCTCGCCGCTCAGCTTGAGCGGGTGACCGCGGCCTACGTATCGGATCGTCAGCAATCGATCGCCGAAGCAGCAGCGGCCCGAGCTACGGCCGCCGCCGAAGCGGCAAAGTTCCGCGACTACCTCATCATCTTGGAGCGCGCCGAAGCATCTGAGGTTCGCATTGCCGAGCTGAGCGCCAAGCGAACGCGGCTTCGAGAACAGCTGGAGGACTCATCGGCCCGCCTCCGGGCGGGTCAGGACAACGTCGATGCCTTGAATGCCCGCTTCCTCGAGTACGTGCGCCGGCTTGAAGTCCCCTCCTTCGGCGAGGAGTTGACAGCCCACATCGACTCCTCGACCTATCTCCCAGTCGTCGCCGGGAGGCGTTTTGAGACGCTCAGCTCCCAGGGACTTCAGGTACTCGTCAACGTCGCCCACGCGCTGGCACACCACACTGTGGCCATCGACCGCGGCCTCAGGCTGCCTGGCCTGCTGGTACTTGATGGGCCCAGCAGCAACGTGGGTACAGAGGGGTACGACGCCCAAAGGTTGGCTGATGTCTACGACCTGCTCGCCGACGTTGGAGCCGAGTACGCCGACGCGCTTCAGATCATCGTGGTTGACAACACCATCCCTGACCGTGGAGAGGAGTGGATCCGACTGCGCCTCAAGGAGGATGACCGCCTCGTTCGTGGCACGACGGCGGCCGCTGAGCTCGATGGGGACAGTCCCAGCTGATAGTCCCTGGGGCCGCCCGCGCAGAACCCGGTGCACACCACACCGCCACTTCGAGTCCATCGGGGTCGACTACGCCGTGGCCACCGACACCGAGTCCATGATCAGCGAGCTGGCAGGACAGGGGAGTTTCTGACGATGGAAGCCAAGGCGCTCACGCCGCGCGACCACTTCGACCGGAAGGCCTGTTTCGAGATCCTCACGGCTGGCGCACCTACTGGCAGGACGGCATCCTGCAGGATCCCGAGGCGTGCGCAGCTCGGGACTTTCGCGTGAACACCATTGGCAACCTCGCACTGGTCACGAAGAGCCTCAACAGCATGCGGTCGAAACGCCCATGGAGCGACAACGACGCTGCGGCCACGCCTGGAAGCGGAGCGGACAAGGGCCTTGGTAAGCGGTCGCTACTGAACAACTGCAGCGTTCTCGCACTCAGTCGGCCGATCGTCGACGCTCACCCCCGACGCGTGGACCGACGACGACATCACCGAGCGCTCCAAGGAGCTCGCCGTGATCATCGCCAAGGCCTGGCCAGTCCTGTGACCGGCAACCGGGGTGTTCGGTTGGCACCCTGAGATGGTGGCTGGCGCCAAGCGGCACCACTTCGTGCCGAGGATGTATCTCGAGCGCTTCGGCAATGACGGCCAGGTCTTCGTCCGCCGACGTGACGCGTCCACGTTCGTGTCGAACACGATCAACGTCGCCGTCGAAGTCGGGTTCTATAACCTCAGCGTCGCCTCCGCAAACCCGAAGCACGTCGAAGAGGTTCTCTCCGACGTCGAAGGTGCTACGGCAGAGGTCTTGCGATTCATCGACGACCGCGGCGAGGCACCACCGGCCGACAGCGCCGAGCACGGGACGCTCGCGGTCTACCTCGCGCTTCAGATGACACGCACACCGGAGCAGCGCGAGCGGACGCTGTTCACGGAACACCTCGCCGCCTACCTCGACGGTCGTGAGCTCACGCACGAGCTCGTGGCGGCCCATCTCGCCGAGGTGCACCTCGGCTTCACGCCGAGTGACAACGAAGTCGAGGGCGCCTTCACCCTCGCATCCGTGGCACTGCGAGACGGCACCGTGCTCACACCGGAGTTCTCGATGGAGATGATGCTCCGCTCTGTCGAGCAGCTCGCGCCGCGGATGATGCAGTTCCACTGGTGTGTCGAGCACGACCGCAAGCACCGGTTCGCGACCTCCGACACGCCACTGGTCCTGTGGAGGCCGCCGACGCCGCGCGATCGGCTTGAGGGCTTCGGCGTCGAGACTTGCGACGAGATCCGCTTCCCGCTCGACCCCTCCAAGCAGCTCGTGCTGTCGCGCTCAGCCCGTACTCCGAGCGTGCGGGTCACACCGGATCGCGCCGCATCGTGCAACCAGGACCTGGCCTACGCCTGCCACCGGTTCGTGCTATGCCACCCGCGTGAAGCGTCGCGACTTGAGCGGCTCGATCTGCCGGTGGAGCGTAACCAGTCAGGTGTGATCGCGCGGAGCGCGCGATCATCCACCACTGTCCGCGCGCCTGGGTGTAGACCGGTGGCGTGGAGTTGCAGGCCCGGATCGATGAGCTCGAGGTCGAGAACGCTTC
>Ga0172369_10002645_pt1 | contig 24353 bp, 16 predicted proteins | sample LakKiv25m_FD_114539 | JGI IMG/M metagenome (GOLD analysis project Ga0172369, IMG submission 114539) | Freshwater microbial communities from Kabuno Bay, South-Kivu, Congo - kab_022012_11.25m | ecosystem: Environmental > Aquatic > Freshwater > Lake | place: Democratic Republic of the Congo...
ATTTATGCACGGGTGCTTCTTGCTGCGATTCAGCACCTTTACTTATGGCACTTGGAGCAAAAGTTGAAATTAAAAATTCAACAAATACGTATACCATTCCTGTAAAGGAATTATTTATTTTTAATCATAAAACTGTTCTAAAAAAAGGTGATGTTTTAACTAAAATAATAGTTCCAAAACAACCAATAGGTTCTGGACTGCATTATGAAAAATTTGGTTTACGTGAAGCATCCTCTATTTCTGTTGTTTCAGCAGCTGTTAGACTACTCATTGTAAACAGTATTTGTACAGAAGCAAGTATTGTTATAGGTGCTGTTGCGCCCGTTCCCATAATCAGTAACAGTTCCACAAAACTTTTAACGGGAGCTAAAGTTTCAGATCTGGTTCAGGGTTCGTCACTTCTTGATCAAATTGGACAAGCAGCATCAGATGACTCAATTCCGATTGATGATATAAGAGGTGGCGCTCAATATCGCAGAGATATTTTAAAAGTTATTACACAACGAGCTATAATAAAAGCGCTCGAATCAGTTAAAAAATAATATTTGCATCGAATGAAAAAGATAATAAACGTAAATGTTAACGGAGATCATTATGAAGTTGCTGTTAAATCATGCTTAACCTTACTTGATTTACTTAGAACTGAATTAAAATTGACTGGTACAAAAAGGGGTTGTGATATGGGCGATTGCGGTGCTTGTACTGTAATTATGGATGGCAAAGCCGTCAACTCTTGTATTGTATTAGCAATAGAAGCAGATGGTAAGAAAATTGAAACTATTGAAGGACTTGCTAATGGAGAAGAACTGCACGCCATTCAAAGAGCATTCATCGAAAAAGGTGGTATTCAATGTGGTTTTTGCACACCTGGTATGATAATGCGAACCAAGTCGATTCTTGATAAAAACCCAAATCCTACAACAGAAGAAATAAAAAAAGAATTGAGCGGAAACCTTTGTCGTTGCACAGGTTATACCAAAATAGTTGAGGCAGTTGAAACTGCGGTTCAATATTTAAATGGAGTTACTCCCAAACCGTTAGAATTTCATCCTCAAAAATCCGCTAATGATTTATCGGTTGTTGGCAGACGCTTACCAAAGATTGACGCACCTGATAAAGCAACAGGAAGAGCCATTTTTACGGATGATATTTCTCTTCCAAACATGTTATATGGAAAACTTTTATTAAGCACTGTTGCTCATGCAAATATTAAATCAATTGATACAAGTAAAGCAAAAGCATTGCCTGGTGTAAAGGCAATATTAACGGGTGTTGATGTTCCTGACATCACTTGGGGTACTTCCCCTGCCCGGTATGATGAATATATATTAGCAAAAGGGAAAGTAAGATTTGTTGGAGATGTGGTTGCCGCTGTTGCTGCTGTTGATGAAGAAACTTGTTACAAAGCATTAGCATTGATTGATGTAATTTATGAAGAGCTACCCGCAGTATTCGACCCTATCGAAGCTATGAAAGAAGGTGCTCCTCGCCTATTTGCTGATAAATATGAAAATAATATTAACACTCATGTTGACCATCATTTTGGTGATATTGAAAAAGGATTTGCTGAAGCTGATCATATTCGCGAAGCTCGATTTGTTGGAAACAGAACCTACCAGAGCCCGATGGAACCTCAAGTAGCCATTGCTGAATGGGACAGGCATGGAAAAGTAACTCTTTATACGTCAACCCAAGTAGTACATTATGTTCACAATCAACTTTCTCGGATTTTAAATTTACCATTGGGGAATATTCGCGTTATTATGACCAATTGTGGTGGTGGATTTGGTGCAAAAGCTGCAACAAATACTATTGAAGTAATGTCAATATTTCTTGCTAAAGCAACAGGTTTCCCTGTAAAAATGAGATTTACACGCGAAGAAATGTATTTATATGGGCGCGGTCGTCATAAGCAATACATTGACATGAAAATTGGCGTTAAAAAAGATGGTACAATAACCGCAGTAAAGCAAAAGGCAGTGCTTGAAGGTGGCGCCTACTCCAGCTTTGGAATTGTATCTACTTATTATGCCGGTTCCATGCTTACCACTTTATATAAATTTCCAAACTATAAATACGACGGCTACAGGGTAAATACTAATTTACCACCATGTGGCGCATTCCGTGGCCATGGTTGTCCTCACCCACGTTTTGCATTTGAATCATTGCTATCCATGATTGCTGACGATATAGGAATGGATCAGATTGACATCCGCTTAAAAAATGCTATGGAACCCGATTATCACACGTGCAATGATTTAGATATTCATTCTTGTGAGTTCACTGCCTGCCTTGAAAATGTTCGTGAAAAATCGGACTGGAATAATAAAAAAGGAAAGCTTCCAAAAGGAAGAGGAATAGGTATTGGCTGCGGTGGATTCGTTTCAGGAGCAGGATATCCGATTTACCGCTCAAAATTTCCTCATTCCAATGCAACTATTAAAGTTGCCGAAGATGGGTCAAAAGCAGTATTATTTATAGGTGATGCTGACATAGGTCAGGGTTCAGATACAGTTCTTGCAATGACTGCATGCGAAGCTATGGGAATTACTTTTGATAACATCAGTGTCATATCTTCAGATAGTGACACAACTCCTTTAGGTTTTGGTGCCTATTCAAGCAGAGTTACTCTTATGGGAGGAAATGCATCCAAAATGGCAGGCGAGAAAATTAAAGAACAAGTATTACTCGCTGCATCTAAAATGATGAATGTTAATCCTGAAGAACTGGATGCAAAAGAGAATAAAGTTTATGTAAAAAGTAATCCAGAAATCAATATATCATGGCACGCTGCTGCAAAAGAATTCTTTGCCACTCAAGGACCACTTATTGGTGCTGGTCATTATTCTCCACCCGAAGGATTGGGTGGAACTTATAAAGGTGCAGCTGTTGGAACTTCACCTGCCTATTCGTTCTCTGCAACCGTTTGCGAAGTGGATGTTGATTTACAAACAGGGAAAGTTAAAGTTTTAAACTTCTGGGATGCTCATGATTGTGGAACAGCCGTCAACCCGTTACTGGTTGAAGGACAAGCTGAAGGGGCAGTTTTAATGGGTATGAGCGAAGTTCTTTTCGAAAATGAAGTGTTTGATAAAAAAGGTAAAATGTTGAATGCTGATTTGCATAATTATATTATCGCTACTTCTGCAGATATGCCCGAGATTCATTCAACAATAGTAGATAGCTATGAGCCCGAAGGTCCTTACGGGGCAAAAGAAGTGGGCGAAGGTGCTACACTTCCAATTCTTGGTGCACTTGCAAATGCTATTGCCGATGCCATTGGAGCAAGAGTTTTTGAGTTGCCTATTACTCCCCAACGTGTATTAGAAGCCATTCAAACACTTAAAAAAAATAAATAAGTATAAATCATTAAAAGTTAAAGTTGTGAGTGAAAAAAAAAATTCCATAAACCTTGATGGCAAAACAGCCATTGTTACCGGTGGCAGTGTCGGTATTGGAGCTGCAATTGCCTTAAAACTTGCCGAATGTGGTGCTAATGTAGCTATTAATTATCGCAAACATATTGATGAAGCTAAAAACGTTCTTAATCAAGTTGAAATATCAGGCGTAAAAGGACTCTTGGTTCAGGCAGACACTTCTATTTTTGCTGATGCTGAAAAAATGGTACAGCTCGTTATCAAAACATTTGGTTCCGTTGATATTCTTGTAAATAATGCAGGAATCAACCGCGATGGTGTCATTTGGAAGATGAGCGAGGAGCAGTGGGACAGCGTGATCAACATCAATTTAAAAGGATATTTTAATTATATCCGTGCGGTATCTCCCCTATTCCGTGAACAAAAATCCGGAAAAATAATTAACATTACATCAATAAACGGCTTACGTGGAAAATTTGGACAGGTAAACTATTCAGCTTCAAAAGCCGGAATAATAGGCATGACCAAAGCAGTTGCAAAAGAATTAGGAAAATATAATGTAAATGTAAATGCTGTGGCTCCCGGGCTAATTGAAACCGATATGATGAAAGCCGCAGATGAAAGCGTTCGTACACAAGCTATGGCTGATATCATTATAGGTCGCATTGGTGATCCCGAAGATATTGCAAATACAGTTGCATTTTTATCGAGCGAACTCTCGCGCCACATAACCGGCGAGGTAATTAAAGTTGATGGTGGTCAATATATTTAATAATAATTAAACTAATACAAATATGAATTTAAATGATATAGTTGTAATTTCTGCGTGCCGCACGGCAATGGGAAAATTTGGTGGTACAATAAAAGATATTCCTTCTTTTAATTTAGGCGGAATTGCAATAAAAGATGCTTTAAAAAGAGCATCTATTACCGGTGATATGGTTGATGATGTTATTTTAGGAAGTTGCCGTCAGGCAGGAAATGGGCCAAATCCTGCACGTACTGCCTCGGTTAAAGGAGGAATTTCAAAAGATATTCCGGCAATAAGTTTAAACATGGCTTGCCCTTCAGGTATGCGTTCTGTTGCTTTTGCATCTCAGTCTATCCGATTAGGAGATGCAGAAATTGTTGTTACAGGAGGTTTTGACAGCATGAGTTCTATCCCTTACCTTTTGAAAAATTGCCGATGGGATGGTTTTAAAATGGGTAATAAGGTCATTGAAGATGGCTGGAGCGATAGCGTTGATCCATTGATAGGACAAGGAATGGGAGAAACTGCCGAAAATCTTTTCGACAAATATCAAATTCCACGAAGCGAACAAGATGAATTTGCAGTAAATAGTCATCTCAAAGCTGCTGCTGCTCAAAAAAACGGATGGTTCAATGAAGAAATTACAGCTATCGAAATTCCGGCAACTAAAAGGACTCCCGCTGTTATCTTCGATAAAGATGAAACAATCCGTTACGATATTAATATAGAAAAAATGGGAAATATTCCTGCTGCATTCCGCAAAGGTGGTACTGTTTCTGCAGGAAACGCATGCGGATTGAGTGACGGAGCAACAGCTCTTGTAGTAACAAGCAGAAAAAAGGCAGCTGAATTGGGTGTTAAACCATTGTTTTCCCTAGTGTCTTATTCCATCGTATCAGTTTCTCCTGAAACCATGGGCGAAGGTCCTTCGATTGCTATTCCGGCCGCATTAAAAAATGCAGGAATGACACTTAATGACATGGATATAATTGAAGTCAACGAAGCTTTTGCTGTTCAGGTTCTCGCTAACGAACGAGTGTTAAACTGGGACCGCAGCAAACTCAATGTTCATGGTGGCGCTATTGCTTTAGGCCATCCAACGGGCATTAGTGGCGCTCGTATTCTAACTACCGGTTATTATGCTTTAAAACGCTTGGATAAAACTTTTGGTGTTGCCAGTATTTGTGGCGGTGGCGGAGTAAGCATGGCTATGGTGATTAAAAGAGAACTTTAAAATTAAAGCCCGACAGTTTGTTCGATGACTGAGCAAATAAGGGACTTAAATGATTTCAAAAAACATGCATTATTTTTCAGTTCCATGACGAATTGGTGCTGGATGTGTATAAAGTCGAAATTGATTTTGCAAAAACAAATGTTGCAAAATAGGTGCGAACAGGATTTTAAAAAAAATCGATTAAATAAAGAAATCTTTTGACAATCAATTATTATTGATGTATATTTGTCCATTATTTTTTAAGAAACAGAAGGAAAAATTGCTATCAATCAATTTCACAGAAAGTCCCCTCTTGGAGTATTAATATTGCATGGACTATTAATCTATTAAAATATTTCATATTCGAAGCAACTTATTTAGAGAAAGGCAGTCTGTTTATTAAGTTAATTAATGATGAAATCATTGAAAAGAATAATTTTTAGGTTAAAAATGAAATAATTCCCGTGAAAAAAATCCTTGCGATTTTATTGTATTTCTTTTCAGTAATGCCGGTATTATTGGCGCAATCGCCTTACTGGGCAAGAAGTGCAGCCAGTATCAATACGGATGAAGCCTTAGATATTACTATTGATGCAAGTAATAATACATATACAACCGGCTATTTCGGTGGAACGGCAACCTTTGCTACCGGAGTTACGCTTACGTCAAATGGGGCAAATGATATCTTTGTAGAAAAAGTAAATGATCAGGGTGTTTTTCAATGGGCTGTAAAAGCTGGAGGCAATGGTCCTGATCGAGGTACTTCAATAAAAGCCGATGCGCAGGGTAACTGTTATGTTACAGGATTTTATTATGGAACTGCTACTTTTGGCTCGACTACTATAACGTCTGTTGGTGGTTCTCAGGATGTGTTCATAGCAAAATACAATACTAACGGTGTTTTGCAGTGGGTTGTCAGTGCAGGGGGTACCGGCACTGAATCAGGAAACGGAATCAACATTGATAACTCAGGAAATGTTGTAGTCACTGGACAATTTACAGAAACTGCATTATTCGGAATCACTTCTCTGACAAGCATGATTGACCCTTCCACCTCGCTACCTTCGCTTGATGTTTTTACAACAAAACTGGATGCTTCCGGAAATTTTCTTTGGGCAAAAAAAGGATCTGCAAAATACACTGACAGGGCACTTGATGTGGCGACTGATCTAACAGGAAATATTTATGTTACCGGGCAATTTTCCGATACCATTACGTTTGATGTAACGCATAACAATAATATGTACAATGCGATATTTCTGATCAAATATAATAGCAGCGGAGCAGAGCAATGGTTCAGAAAAATTGGTGGAAGTACGATGAATATTAGTTATGGGATTGCCGTGGATGCAAATTCTAATGTTTATCTCACCGGAGATTTTATAGGAGGACTTACTTTCTTCGGCACACCTGACGTTCAACTTACCAATGTTTACCAAAACGATATTTTTGTTGCAAAATATAATACCGCCGGTGATTTTCTTTGGGGGAAAGCAGATGGTTCTGTTTCGGATGTTTCTTCCCATAATATTGCATTGGATGATTCTTCGAATGCCTATATAGTAGGTAATTTCAGATGCACATTTTCGGAGTATGCAGATGTCTTCGGACAAGGAACATTTAATTCTGTGGGATATAAAGATATATTTGTCACTAAGTATAATACTAATGGACAGCGTCAATGGATGCGTCAGGCCGGAGGGCAAAAGGAAGATTTTGGGGCAGGCATTGCTGTGAATTCTTTCAGGCAAGCGGTTATTGCTGGCAGTTTTGTTGATAAAGTTTTTTTCCCCGCTTCTAACAATTTTGCATTTCCTAACTTCACTTATTTTCCTTTCTATATTAATTCTGCTTACAATGGACCATATTGCGCTGATAATTTTTATGGAAATTATTGTTGCATTAATTCCCTAGGGTATGCTGATATTTTAATTGCCAAAGCAATTGATTTAAACCGTCAACCCTATGACTATTATACCAGGTCATCAGGAAGTTGTGTACGGCCTTATGTTGGCAGCTGTATTAATGATCAATCTTATATAGATAACGTTTGTGGCGATGATTCCATTGAAGTTTGTGGTAGTGCATATTTAAACGGTGCTACCAATACTTCTTCCCAATACCCGGGAACAGCAAGCCCCGGGCCTTATTTCACCTGGCACTGGTCAACAGGAAGTTCTTCCGGCTCTATTTATACAACTAATTCGGGAAATTATTCTGTAACCGTAACCTCGCAGGATGGGTGTTATACAAGCAGTGACACAGTTCATGTAACTGTACATCCCTTACCCGCTAAACCACCGATTAGCGATGATGTCGTTGTTAACACTCAGTCCTTGTATCCTCAAGCCATCCATCTGTGTTATCCTGCCAGTGTTTTACTCACTGGAACGAATACTGCACCTTTTTATTATTGGACAGATGGGTATGGTAATCTTATTGATAGCGCACTAAGCATCACCGTTACTACATCAGGGTGGTATCAATTTTTCGTGGTGGATAGTTTTGGTTGTGAAATCAGCAATAAGGTTCTTCTCGTTATTGATTCGCTTTTGATCCCCTTGTCGCCCGGCATTAAATTACTTGATGATCCTGACCTTAATGATAGTATTGAAATATGTTACGGAGAGGCATTTACCATTTTAATTTACGATACAATAACTAACCCTACCGGTTTGCTTAATTGCATTGATTATGCAATGACGGCATGGTCAGTAACTCCTTCTGTTCCGATGTTAAATAATTGCAGTACATGGTTGGATTGTTATCCATCAGTATCCGGTTATCATCAGATTAATGCTCAAATGATACGAATAAACTATTGCGATACCGACACATTTCTTCTCAGTAAAACAATTTATGCCACGGTATTTCCTTTGCCTGTTGTGAGTATTAATATAAGCGGAAGCAATGAACTTTGTCCCGGAGACACGATTGTGTTAACGGCCAGTGGTGCGCCCACATACTTCTGGCAAGGTCCGGGTATTATCAGTAATCCTAATTTGCCAAATATCAGTATTAATCAACCGGGATATTATGTAGTCAGTACAATGGTAACCGATTCCAATGGGTGTTCAGCAAGTGCTGTAGCTAATATAAATGTGATTGCAAAACCACAGCCGGCCATTACCATGTTTCCCTCGAATGGAATCCTATGTCCTTTTGATTCGGTCATGTTACACTGTACCGGCTCAGGAACGTTTGAATGGTATGGCCCGAGTGGCCCGTTCGGAGCAAACAGTTCTACTGTTTATGTAAGCATTCCCGGGTTTTATTTTTGTGTGGTAACGGATAGCTCGTTCTGTATCCTTAACTCCCAGACGGTTGAAGTAAAAGTTTATGCAACGCCCTTCCTGCTTGCCAATCCGGGTACAGTGCTTTGTCCCGGTGGAAGCATAACAATACAGGCGATCACAGCGCCTGGAAGTATTGTTCAATGGCAGCCACCTTTATATGGAAGCAATCTCACTCAGACGGTTTCATCCGCGGGAACTTATAATTGTCACATTACCTTATGCGGCATCATGACTGATGTGAGCATAGTTATCACGATGTCCAATCCTGTTGCCGAAATAACACCGGCAGGCCCTGTACAAATATGCTATCATGATTCTCTGACTCTAACAGCTAACGCCGGTATGGCCGGATATCAATGGTCTGTACCCGGTTCTTACAATCAGTCAATTGTGGTTTCTCAATCAGGTGTCTATACATTAACGACCACGGATGCTAACGGTTGTACGGCTACTGATAATTTTATTTTATCTATTAGTCCTGAATTACCGCCACCTATTGTATCGGATACCAGTATCTGTGCAGGGGAATCAATTACACTGAATGTTATTTCATCCGATTCAGTTCAATGGTTTTTCTATCCTTTCGGGGGATTTCCTTTTGCAGGCGGTTTGTCATTCACAACTCCTGTTCTAACGACTACGACTATTTATTATGTTCAGAATAAGGATTCTTTATGTACCAGTATAAGAGTTCCGGTTACTGTCACTGTGTATGCACCGCCAAACGATCCACTTATCAATAATAATGCGCCATTGTGCGTAGGTGATACGCTGTTTCTTTCTACCAATCCCATTTCCGGCTGTATTTATCAATGGTCCGGTCCTAATGGCTTTTCTTCTGCTTTGCAAAACCCGGAAATATTTAGTGTTACCACCGATAACACAGGCACTTATTCATTAACCTGCCTTTTAAATGGATGCCAGGGTGGAACTTCTGATACTACAATAATCATTTATCCACCTCCGCTTCTTGATCTTGGTAATGATACTACAGCATGTATTGGCATTCCTTTTAATCTGTATGCAGGCAGTTTTTCATCCTACCTGTGGCAGGATCAATCAACAAACCCGGCTTATCCTGTAACTACAAATGGAAACTATACTGTAATGGTAACCGATCATAACGGATGCAAGTCAAAAGACAGTATCGCAATAAATTTTGTGGATTGCTCTGAAATAATTATTCCAAATGTTTTCACACCCAATGGCGATGGATTCAATGACTTTTTCAGCGTATATGCACCCGGTTCAACAGGATTTGTTTGCAGGATATATAATAGATGGGGTCAGTTATTAGCCATACTTAACAGCTATTTACAGTCATGGGATGGCACGGTAATGCAAAGCGGACGTAAAGCTCCTGATGGTGTTTATTACTATATCATCGGTTACACTGATTATAAAGGTGTAGCAAAAAATGATCATGGTTTCTTTCATCTAATCAGATAAGCAGTACAGAATGCCTCTGTCTTGGCGCAATCTCCGGTGGAAATAAGCTGCATTGCATTATTATTCTGGCACGCACTACTTTTGCTTTTACCCCTGCGTTAAATTACGCTTGGGAAAAACCAAACTTCTACATTCCTTTTCATTAAACTTTGTCGTATCAAAAATATTATTATCTTTGATTATTATTTCTAATGCATGTTTTCATAAACAACCTAGTGAAACATGACAAATTGCAATAATAACAAGCCCAAAAACAATACTTGCTTTGATTCTTTCCTTTGTCTTGTATTTGTAATCATCTAATGACATAAAAATATTTTAGTACATCCGGAAGTTTTTTATGTAAACTGCTTTGCACGCTAAGATAAACAACAAGAAGGTCAACTTGTAGTTTATTCTTTATCTGATTTTTTAAAACCAATTCGTTTGCGGTTTGTTTGCTCCAAGTTTTGTTTCTTTGTTTCTTCAAACTGTTTCATGTATTCAAAAATCAGCATGATCTTATCATCGTGGTCAATATATTTTCTTTCTATTTCTTCAAGTTTTTGCAAAATGTCCTTATGTTTTTGGAGCAGTTTCCTCATTTTAGTAAATACCCGTAAAACTTGAAAGTTTACCATGATTGCTCTATCACTATTTAAAACACTTGATAACATTGCAACGCCTTGCTCAGTAAATACCATCGGATTGTATCTAATTCCGCCCCAACTTGAGGTCACAATTTGTGACCTCAAGTTTTTAAACTCTGCATCATTTAATTCAAACATAAAATCTTCTGGAAATCTCTTTAAGTTTCTTTTGACTGACTGTTTTAAAACTTTCGTTTCAACTCCATATAGTTCTGCTAAATCCCTATCCAGCATAACTTTTTGTCCCCGTATGAAGTAAATCTTACTTACGATTACTTCTTCTGAAATTATTATTTCTTTTTTTTTTATTATCTGACATTTTCTTTTTTTTAGCTTTAAATGGAAATCACAAATTGTGATTTCCATTTTTAATTTAAAACTTCAAGTTTTCAAAAGTAATAGTTTTTCTCCATTTATATCTTGATATCGTAATTTGCAACATCAAATTTTTATTTTATTTCAACGGATGAAATTTGTTCAATAATTCTCTTTGTTCAATTGCCAAAATCTGTCGGTATATCAAGGTTAACGAGATCCATCTATGACCAACCATTAACTGAACCTACGCCAATGGAATTTTCTTCTCATTCAGCCAATATGAAATAATACTATCCCTGAAATATCTTTCTTTAGAATATAATTTTACCTTTAATAAAAATGATAGGTAACTGTATTTTCAGAATGTTTCCATCTATGAAAAAATTCATGTAATTTTGCAAAAAAATTCATAAATAAGTATTTGCATTGAATAAAAAATTCACTTTCTATATACTTATCCTTCTTCTCTTTGGCTCTATGATATGGTTTACCATCGATCAGGGAAGTTCACTAAAGAATCCACAAACAAAAGGCAACGACACCCTGGTTGTTCCAAACATCAAACCACCAGCTCAAAGCATCATAACCACTACGGACAATAATTTTGGCAACTTTCTACAGAGCATTAAAGAAAATTTTTCGAATCCTATTGGTATACTGCTATTGCAGATATTAGTGATAATAATTTTTGCACGATTGTTCGGATTCTTTTTTGGTAAGATTCGCCAGCCGACTGTGATTGGCGAAATTATAGCGGGTATTTTTCTGGGGCCATCAGTACTTGGTTTATTGCTGCCCGATGTTTCTGCTTTTATTTTCCCGATCGAATCTCTTAAAAACCTTGAGATATTAAGCAATGTAGGACTTGTACTTTTTATGTTCATCATAGGTATGGAGCTGGATGTAAAAGTGCTTAAAACCAAAGTACAGTCCGCACTGGTGATTAGCCACACCAGCATTGTGATTGCTTTCTTTATGGGTATTTGCTTATCATATATGATTTTCGAACGCTTCGCTCCTGCCGGTGTTACGTTTGCTGAATTTTCGTTGTTCATCGGTATTGCCATGAGCATTGCTGCTTTCCCAGTTTTGGCTCGCATTGTACAGGAAAAAGGATTAACCAAAACTTCATTTGGTAAAATGATAATTACCATTGCCGCTATTGATGACATCACTGCCTGGTGCATACTCGCGATTGTTGTGGCTGTAATCCAGGCAGGTAATGCCACCGGCGCATTTATTTCTATTGGCTTTGCACTTATATATGTTTCAATGATGCTGTTTGTTTTGCAACCATTGATGAAACGTATGGGCTCTATTTATATATCCAAGGAAATCCTCAATAAAAACGTTGTTGCCTTTGTTTTTTTTATATTATTTGTTTCGGCTTACCTTACAGAAGTTATAGGAATCAAAGCGCTCTTTGGTGGGTTTATGGCGGGAGTAATTATGCCATCTAATCATAGCTTTAAGAAAATTATGTCAGAGAAAATTGAGGACTTTAGTCTGGTAATCCTAATTCCACTTTTCTTTGCTTTTACAGGATTGCGCACGCATATAGGATTAATAAACGAAGGCGATTTATGGTCCGTATGTGGAATGATTATTTTAGTTGCTATTGTTGGAAAATTTGGCAGCAGCTTATTGGCAGCTAAAATTACCGGACAGAGCTGGAAAAATGCTTTTATGATAGGCACCCTGATGAACACCCGCGGACTGATGGAACTCATTGTTCTTAATATTGGCTTCGATTTGGGTATATTATCACCACAGGTATTTACCATGATGGTTATTATGACTCTTGTTACAACCTTTATGACAGGTCCGGTATTATCACTGATTGAATGGCTGAATAAAAAACGCACGTCTGCTTTGATTGAATTAAGTGAACGGGGAATGAATGTATTGATATCGTTTGGAATTCCTCAAACAGGTGGTACTTTATTACGTATCCTAAATTATTTTATTGGAGACAATACCGAAGAAAAAAATGTGAGCGCATTGCATCTTACGCCATTTACTGATATATCCAGGTCAGACACTTTAAAATATGAAAAAAGAAGTTTCACTAAAATTCGTTCGGTCGCTAATGAACTCAGTTATAAACTAAATCCTATTTACAAAACCACTAATGATGTTACTAAAGAAATACTGAGAACAATTAAATCCGAAAATAGCAATCTCCTGCTAATGGGGGCAGCAAAATCAATTTTTGTTAAAAATGTATTGGGTGGAAAAGTACGTAATATCATGGATCAAGCAACATGCAATGTGGGTGTTTTCATTGACAACGAATTTAGAAATGCCGATAATATTTTACTATTTATTGATTCAAGGAACTTTAAAAACATGCTTGATTTGGGACTACTACTACTATATCACTCATCATCCAAGTTAACTTTTGTTGATGAAGAGCAAATACAAATCTCTCATCCTGATTCGTTTGATAAGTTCTTGTTAAGTGCTAATGATGTTACACGTGTAGATATCATTAAAAATGTGAGCATCGATAATCAATTCTTAGAAAAGTATGGTTTGATGATTATGGACGTAAATCATTGCGAGCAGACCATTCTGAAGCAACCTACCATTCTGGAATCCAATCCTTCGATATTGATTTTTGAGTTCAAGCATGCTTTTTTAAGCAAGCTTTAGTTAAATTCAAATAGTTTGATTACAACCCGAATATAATTACAAAGCTCCTGAGACTTAGCACCTTTTCATATTCATTAAAAAGTATCTTTTTCAAGTCTAAAATAATTAAGGATTTTTACATTTATTTCATTACTTTTGCAATTCTAAAAAAATGAAGCATGATGGACGAAAGTGATAAGTATTTTGAAAAGGATGCAAAGAAGTTAGTTGAGCGTTATGAGCTGATGTTGGCCGAGAACTCAAACTACTTTTTTGACATAGAGGATTTTGAAGAAATACTTGATTATTATTTTAACAAGAACAAGATTAAACAAGCGTTCGGTGTTATTGAGTTTGCTATGAAACAACACCCCTGGAGCATCGAATTGCATTTACGAAATGCCCAACTATATGCCCAAACAAATAACGTGAATCAAGCGTTGGATATTCTGCAAAAAGCAGAGCATCTTGACCCTACAAATTCTGAGCTTTTTATGACAAAAGGTGCACTTTACAGCCAACTAAAGAAGTACGAGCGTGCCATTGAAGAATACAGCAAAGCCATTAAAGATACGCAGCAGTTGGATGAAGTGTATTGCAACATAGCTTTTGAATATGAAAATCTAAACAACTATACCAAGGCAATCGATTACCTTAAAAAAGCTTTAGTGATTGATTATGAAAACGAAGCAGCTTTGTATGAGTTATGCTTTTGTTATGAGATGAATAGTCAGTCAGAGCTTTGCCTCGCTTACCTTAAATCCTATATTGAAGAGCATCCACTTTCCTATGGTGGATGGCATAACCTAGGCATTGTTTACGCGAACCTAAAAATGATGGATGAGTCCATTGAAGCTTATGATTTCGCTATTGCAATTGATCCTTCACTCTCTTCATCATACGAGTGCAAAGCTAATGTGTATATGCAAAAGGGTCAATATTTAGAAGCTATAGTGATTTATCATGAACTACTCGAAATTGATGACAAGGATGCGTTGACCTATTGTTTTATTGGTGAGTGCTACGAACGAATGGAAGACTATACCAAAGCCATTGAATACTATCATAAATCTATTGAAATAGACCCGAAACTTGCGGATGCATGGATGGGACTTGGCATTTCGCATGACGAAATGGACAAACCCTTTGATGCCATCCAACATATAAACATGGCTATATCGCTTGATCCATCGAACGCACAGTTTTTATATGCGCTTGGAGATATACAACGTCGATGCGAACTAACTAAGGAAGCCATTGAAACATACCAAAAGGTTTCTCAAATGGATCCATTGAATCCTGATATCTGGCTTGATTACTCAGATGTGTTTTTTCAAGAGGAGAATTATGCTCAAGCACTTGAAATCCTTGAACAAGGTATCGCTATGCAAAACGATAATGTGGATTTAATTTATCGTCAAGTGGTCTGTTTACTTCAAAATGGCAGCATCAAAGAAGCCGGTATTATTCTAGAGTTAGCACTTCAGCAAGATTACGAGAAACACAAAGCAATGGTAGATTATTTTCCCGACATTAAATTCTATCCTGAGTTATTCAACATAATTAAGACTTTTAAAAAATAATATTTCCTATGAATTTCAAACTTTCTTTTATTCCCGAAAGGACAACTAAGCCACGTAAAAGTGGTGTTACCATGATGATGGACAAAGGCCTGAGTGTGCGCGAAGTAGAAGATTTTTTATCTACAGGTGGCGAATACACCGATTATGCGAAATTGGGCTTCGGTACCTCATTTGTGATGAAAAATGTAGAGACAAAAATCAAGCTTTACAAAGAAGCAAAAATTAAAGTTTATTTTGGAGGCACTCTTTTCGAAGCATTTGTTATCAGAGAGAATCTTGATGAATACAAACGCATGATGGATCATTACAAAGTTGATGCGATGGAAGTTTCTGATGGATCATTATTGATGAATCACGACACAAAATGCGAGTTTATTCATAAATTTTCGAAAAGTTATACCGTTTTATCGGAAGTTGGCTCAAAAGAAGCAGGGATAATTACCTCACCGAATAAATGGATTTCGATGATGAATCAAGAGCTAGAAGCCGGATCGGTGCATGTTATTGCCGAAGCCAGAGAAAGTGGTACGGTTGGAATCTATCGCCCCACAGGTCATGCACATGTTGCTCTTGTTAACAAAATAATTGCAAAGGTTCCAAAAGATAAAATACTTTGGGAAGCACCTTTGAAATCACAACAAGTTTGGTTTGTAAAAACACTGGGAGCCAATGTAAACCTTGGAAACATTGCACCCAATGAAGTAATCCCTTTGGAAACTCTCCGAATTGGTTTGCGTGGTGATACGTTTTTTCAATTCCTTCCAGAAAAATATCAATCAGCAAAACAGGTTGCCCCTGAAAACTAATTATTTTTTATTGAATGGGAATAACAGAATTTCTTGTTGTATATATCACTGCTTTTATTAACAGCACCGGTTATCTAAGTATATTTGTATTAATGACTTTCGAAAGCATGGTACTTCCTGTACCTAGCGAAGCTGTGATGCCTTTCGCCGGTTTTTTAGTTGCAAGCGGCAGATTCTCATTCTCTGGTGTTATTGCTGTGAGCACTATCGGAAGCATTGTCGGATCAACTATTTCCTATTATGTCGGGTCAAAAGGTGGAAGACCTTTGATTTTAAAATATGGGAAATACCTTTTGTTAAACAATCAGCATCTTGAAATGACTGAAAAGTTCTTTACAAAGCATGGAGATATCACTATATTCATTAGTCGCTTACTTCCCGTTGTTAGGCACTTGATTTCAATTCCTGCAGGAATGGGGAAGATGAATATTTACCGTTTCCTGATTTATACTATTATTGGAGCGGCCATTTGGAACGGATTTTTAACCTGGGTAGGTTATGTTTTAAAAAACAACTGGGGCGAAATTTTAAAATACACAAGTATCATAGACATAGTTATTGTTGCTGTTCTTAGTATGCTTGTGCTGTTTACTTTTTATAAGCTTTATAAAAGCTATCAACGTAAATTAGTAAAGAAAAATGTATAATGGATGTTTACGGTTTATTAGGATATCCCCTACTAAGTTCATTTTCTCAGCAATATTTTGAAGATAAATTCCGTAAAGAGAATAGTAAAGAAACTGCATTTAAAAATTTTGTATACAACGCACCTCGAGATTTTATTGAAGCATTGAAAGAAATGCCCGAAGTAAAAGGTTTCAGCGTTACAATTCCTCATAAGCAAAGCATCATTCCTTTTCTGGATTTAATTAGCGACGATGCAAAAGCAATTGGCGCAGTAAACGCTGTTCGGGTTAAACGCTTTTCAGATTCTACCTATCAGCTCATCGGATTTAATACTGATGTATTTGGCTTTGAAAAATCATTTTTACCCATACACAAAATCCATCAATTCAAGCAAGCTATCGTTATTGGCACAGGTGGCTCTGCAAAGGCAATAGCATCAGTTTTAAAAAATAAAAGCATCCCTTTTGTCTTTATTTCTCGAAATAAAAAAGAGGAGAATACAATTGCAGTTAAAGATTTAAAAAACAAGTTAATTGAAGAGTCGATAATTATTATCAATTGTACACCTGTCGGAATGGCTCCTAACATTGACCTTCTGCCACCGTTTGATTACGAACTGATTCGACCATCCTATTTTTTATTCGACTTAATTTATAATCCGGCTGAAACAAAATTTATGTATGAAGGAATTAAAAGAGGAGCAAAAGCAACAAATGGAATGGAAATGCTTATATTGCAAGCGGAAGAATCCTGGAAAATTTGGAATCAGAAATGAATGAAAAACCTTTTCCGAAATATTATCTATATTAATTTACTCCTCATGTATGCCTGCAGCAAAGATGAGTTATTGGAATGTGATTGCGGTCAGGATTTTATTGGGAAATTGTGCAGAGAATACCATTTCGAAAATAATGAATGTATTGGATTCATTGATTATTCATACGATGATAATTTAAAACTTGTCAGCGAAAAATATTCAAATAAACAGAGTGTAGTAAAAAAAATAATCAATTACGAATACAACAGCAAAGGTCAATTAGCTAAGAAAGCAGAAATTTATACGGATAATTATTTATATAATAATACGATTATTTATCACTATAATTTTTTTGACAGCTTATCAGAAAGAATCCTGTATCAAAACAATTCCGTAGTTTATGAAGAAGCAATTGAATACGATTCTTTAAAGAATAAATGTTTGGTAACAAAAAAAGTTGCCGACACAATTCAATCATACAAAACATACAGCTATGATTCGGATAATAAATTATGGAAAATTAAATCATTTCAATCCTCCGGTTCATTAATAGAAAGCTTTGAATATAATTACTACTACGACAATACGATGCGCATTAACAAATATGATTCATTAACCAATTTTAATGGTTATGAATTATACCGTTATAATACGAGTTTGCAAATAATAGAAAAAATTATTTATGATAAAGATAAAATTCTTGTTAACGATGATGTGTTTGACTACAACGATAATCGTTTATCAAAGGTAACTACATACGACCAATACGAGAAAATAATTTCTTATATCTTATATAAATATCAATAAAGAAACTCGACAAATCAAATCGTCAGGTTGTTTATATTTATACAAATATCTTAACTACCAAGCGTAGCAACCATCACAGCTTTGATAGTATGCACACGGTTCTCGGCTTCTTCAAAAACAATAGAAGCCGATGATTCAAAAACATCTTCAGTAACTTCAATACCGTCGAGCCCAAATTTATTAAATATCTCTTCCCCTACTTTAGTTTCTCTGTTATGGAATGCAGGAAGGCAATGCAGGAATTTAGTTTTTGGATTTCCGGTTGCAGTCATTAATTTTTTATTTACCTGATAGGGTTTTAGAATTTTGATACGTTCTTGCCAAACTGCTTCTGGCTCTCCCATCGAAACCCAAACATCGGTATAAATAAAATCAACACCGGCAACAGCTTTTTTTGCATCATCGGTAATGGTTATTTTTGCACCTGTGTCTTTTGCAATTTCGAGGCACTGCTTAACAAGTTCTTTCGACGGTTGACAATTTTTAGGAGCAGCAGCTCTGAAGTCCATGCCCATTTTAGCAGCACCAACCATTAATGAATTACCAACATTATTGCGAGCATCACCACAGAAACAAAATGCAATCTGATTTAATGGCTTATCGCAATTCTCAGTCATTGTTAGAAAATCAGCCAATATTTGTGTTGGGTGAAATTCATTGGTTAATCCATTCCAAACAGGTACACCTGAATACTTTCCAAGAGCTTCAACAATATCCTGGCCGAAGCCACGGTATTCAATGCCATCGTACATGCGGCCCAAAACACGTGCGGTGTCTTTCATTGATTCCTTTTTCCCCATTTGCGAACCGGAAGGCCCGAGGTAAGTCACATGAGCTCCTTGATCCAATGCAGCAACTTCAAACGCGCAGCGTGTACGGGTGGAATCTTTTTCGAACAGCAATACAATGTTCTTATCTTTCATTCGTTGTTGTTCGGTTCCGGCATATTTTGCTTTTTTAAGATCTGCTGAAAGTTCAAGCAAATAGTTTATTTCGCGTGGAGTAAAGTCAAGTAATTTTAAAAAGTTACGGTTTTTAAGATTGAATGTCATTATAAAAAAATTTTAGTAAATGAATATTAAAAAAAATGTTTCCAAACAAGAGGAAACATTTTTAAGCTATCTATATTAATTGATTTTAGAGTTTAATAACTTTTAAACCTACCAAAAGAAGAGCAACTGCAGCAAGCAACGTTACGTAAATTCCGAATCCGGCATGAACTCCACCATAGCCATAAGAACCAGAACCACCAAAAACTTGAACAAGTGCAACACCTGTAAATAGTAAGGCACCACCTCCGCAATATAATGGTAAATTTTTATTCAAAGCTTCCGGTAAATTCATTTGACTTCCAAATAATACGGAACCTGCTGCTCCTGCAAAACCCAGTAATGATAACCATCCCCATGTACTGTGCACACCACTTACTGAATAAGAGCCTAGGAACCCTAAATCAGCTGTTACCCAGGGTAGAAATACTCCTATTATACCGATGCCGCAAATTACAGCTGTAACGATAGCGCTTTTGGGTAGGTTTTTAAAATCAAATCCTGCGTTGTTCCCGCTCTGTGGCTGGGTTGAGTTGGTGTTTTCTTGTTCCATTTTTCTGTTTTTTTATTTTGATTAATAATTGATTTTTCTATTTTAAAATATTTTTCAAATATAGATGTTTCTTTTTAAAAAGAATGTATTTTTTTTAAAAAAAATTATTCCATCACTATTTTAGTTCCACAAACAGCGTTTGATAATTGAGCAGCTTCTGTAATAATAGTCTCTTTTCCACCATTCTCCACGAACTCAATAGCAGCTCTTATTTTAGGGGCCATACTTCCTTCGGCAAACTGACCTTCGGCTAAATATTTTTTAGCATCAGCTACCGTAATTTTATCCAGTTTCTTTTCATTCGATTTATTAAAATTAATGCACACTTTTGGAATATCTGTCAGTATATAAAATTCATCAGCATGAATTTGCGAAGCCAGCATTGCTGAGGCAAGATCTTTATCAATTACAGCATCAATTCCTTGTAATTTATTAGGTTCAACATAAAAAATTGGAATGCCTCCCCCGCCGACTGCAATAACAATTTGTCCGCCCCTTGCAATTTTTTCTATTGTATTTCGATTTCCAACAACTAATGGTTTTGGAGAAGCGACAACTTTGCGCCATCCACGTCCTTGTGAATCTTCTTTGAAAACAGAATTGCTTTCATGTAACATCTGCTCAACTTCTTCTTCTTTATAATAAGGACCAACGGGCTTGGTTGGATTTTTAAAAGCAGGATCATCTTTATCAACAAGTACCTGAGTAACTATAGTAATAACATCATGTTGAAGATTGTTTTTTTCAAGAACATTTCGTAATTGTTGTTCAATCATATAACCAATAAAGCCCTGAGAGTAGGCACCACAGATATCCAACGGCATTTCGGGCACACCAAACATTTTGGCACCTGCTATGTTCTGCAATAATATATTTCCTACCTGAGGACCATTACCATGCGTGATAACAAGGTTGTAATCGTTCTTTATTAATTCCAATAAATGAGAGCAAGTACTATAAACATTTGCCTCCTGTTCATCAATGGTTCCCTTTTGTCCTGCAAGTAACAATGCATTTCCACCAAAAGCTACTACTGCTAATTTTGACATTTTGTTTTTTTATAAGATTGCAAAGATAGTATTTTCACTTTATATCGCAAAAGGGCTGATTTTGTTACATAAAGGATTAATTTTATTTAATTATTATAAAAATATAATACTGTTTCAAAATATTAGATTTATTTTTGAAAAAATATTTAAGCATGGAAACTGCTTCAAATGAAATAATTATTTCAATTCATAATCTTCAAAAAAAGTACGGAGATTTTGTTGCTGTTGATGGTTTGAGTTTCGATATTTACAAGAACGAAATAGTTGGATTATTAGGGCCAAATGGTGCAGGCAAAACCACAACTATCAATATGATTTGTGGATTGATTCCAATTACTGACGGTGACATTTTTTTTAATGGAAAAAATAATACCGCTGATAGAAAATCTTTGCTGGGATATTGCCCTCAGGAAAACATTTTCTATCCAAAATTGACTTGTTTAGAGCAATTGCTTTTCATTGGACAGATGTACAAAATCGAATCAAAAAAAGTGAAAGCTAGAGCAATTGAATTGTTAAACCTATTGGGATTAAAAGACAAAAAAAATGTTCTTGCTACAAAATTATCGGGAGGTATGAAACGCCGATTAAATATTTGTTTAGCGTTGATCCATGACCCTGAAATACTTGTACTAGATGAACCGGAAGCTGGGCTAGACCCTCAGAGCAGAGTACTAGTCCGTGATTTTATAAAAGCATTTGGTAAACAAAAAACAATCATTATCACGACTCATAATATGGATGAAGCTGACCGCCTGGCACATAGAGTTGCAATTGTTGATAATGGGAAGCTTCTTCTATTGGATTCGCCTAAAAATCTAAAAAAAACAATTGGCGAAGGTGATATTTTAGAAATTGTCATAGATAGTGAAAACAATAACACATTGAATTATTTTGCTGAAAAGTTAAAATCGCTTTCAATAGAGATTAAAAGAACGAGCAACTCATTGTTAATTAAACATGCTAATATTATTGAGCAGCTACCTGAAATAAAAAAAATTTCAGAAGCAAACGAAATTAATATTTCAGAAATCAAACTCCGTGAAAACACTCTTGAAGATGTTTTCATTCACTTAACAGGAAGGGGGTTGAGACAATGAAAATTGTAAGTATCATCCATAAAAGCTTAAAAGAACAACTTCGTAGTTTTTGGGTTCTTCTGCTCACACTGTCAATGGGGCCCTTCTTTATTTTTGTGTACTATCTAATTATGCAATCTTCAGAACCACAGTATAGTTTAATAATCATCAACAAAGACAAAGGAGCATTTGTTCAAGGTCAACAAATAAATCATGGACAGTACCTAACAGCTATTTTCAAAGAAGCTAAAAAAGACAGTAGTAAACTACCGTTTATTGTAAATATCAGTGATGATAAATCTGACTGCATTGAAAAGTTAAAAAATAAAAAAGCCGATGCAGTTATTATTATTCCTGAATTATTTTCTGAAACTATTATTGCGCGTTCAGGAAACGACAGCTCTCTCGTGTCGCAATTTGAATTTATTGGCGATTTAACAAATACAAGTTATATTGTAAGTGCTGTTTGGGCAGGAGAAATAATCAACCAATATGCAAATCATGTAACAAAAAGTAAACGGATTGTTGACGTGAAAGAGACCGCTCTTGGCACTTCTGCGAAAATTAATAATTTCGACCTAATGGTTCCTGGATTACTTATAATCGCTATTATAATGTTAATGTTTACATCCGGAATTGCATTTGTTTCGGAGGTAGAAAACAAAACCATCATGCGGTTAAAACTTTCTAAAGTGTCTACATTTGAGTTTATTGGTGGCGTAGGAATTGTCCAGTTGATAGTAGGTGTAATTTCCGTATTATTAACCTTGCTAACAGCAATATTACTGGGTTTTAATTATGCAGGTTCGTTGATGATATTAATTTTAATTTCCGTATTGAGTAGCATGTCAATTATTTCATTTAGCTTAATTATTGCAGCTTTCACAAAATCTGCTAACGAAATTTTAGTTGTTGGAAACTTTCCAATGTTTTTATTTATGTTTTTTACCGGCGCTGCCTTCCCTCTGAAAAGTGAAGCTCTGTTTACCATTGCAGACTATCCAATTACTCTACAGGGACTTATGACACCAACTCATGCAATCTCGGCATTAAATAAAACCCTTATAATGAACATGAGTATAAGTAGTATTATACCTGAAATTATAGCAATATTAACATTAACAATCATTTATTTTTTAATTGGTGGAATAGCCTTTAAAAAAAGACATTTAAAATTAATGTAATTATCTTTGTGTGATTTTAATTCTCAACCAGAGTTTTGTATTCCAAATATTTTAGCACAAATCGGATATCACTGTATGTAACCTTTTTACCTATTTCATTTATAACTTTAGAAATTGAAGTAGTTTGGTTTTTAATAAAATATTCAGAAATCAAATTTATTTTTTCGATTGTAACAAAAGATGAAATATCCAAATCACCTGTGCCAATGTAAAAGGACAAATGACCTTCAATAGTTGTCTTTGCCAGATTTCTCTGCTTAGCAATTTCTTCGATAGTGATACCCAACTTATATAAATCAAAACTTTCTTTTTGCGAATCACCTTTTTTTATTTTTCTTTTTTTAGGTTTTAAGTTAGAAACAGTTTCAGATTTTTCCAGATTATTTTTTTCGCAGTATTCAAAAATAATGGAAACAATATCTTCTCCAAACTTTTTCAATTTTTGCTTGCCGATACCTTTAATTGTTTCGAGTTCAGATAAAGAAGTTGGAAGATTTGTACAAAGAGCAACCATTGATTTATACGGCAATACCATGAATTCATCTGTATCATTTCCCTGTGCAATCATGCTACGCCAACTTTTTAATTCCATATATAGTTTTGGGTGAGGAATATTTTTAGAAACGGACTTAGAAGAAGGAGTCGCCGATTTTAATGTTGATTTAAAATCTATTTCTGCATTAGCCATAATTTTTATAAATCCTAAAGTTTCAAACCCATTGATACAAAACTTAAAGCAATTTATCTTTATAAAAATATCCTTTTGTAATTTTTCCAGTGCTTCAATAATAGACTGCTTAACAGCTTTATTATCGGTTTCAATAGCAGTATTTGTTGTAAATGTGTACAATGTTTGTTCTAATTTATTTTTAAAATAAATGGATGCTTTCATTATACGTTCTTGAAGTGCTTTATTTTCTTCAGGAATTTGATTCTCTTGTAATAGTTGCCCCAATTGATTTTTAAATTTGTCAGCAATAGTATAAACTTCATTTTTAGAAATAGTTTCCAAGACATTAAATTCCTCTAAGACCGACACATCAAGGATTTTTGTATTGTCAAGTATTATTTTTTTTAAATAATAAAATCTATTATTGATTTTCTTAAAATCAAAAAGTTCAAAAAGCAGGGATTGCTGGTAAGCAATTTTCGATTCAGCAAGTTGCTGTTCAGTCGGAGAATTCTTTCGCAC
>Ga0172369_10002651_pt1 | contig 24325 bp, 17 predicted proteins | sample LakKiv25m_FD_114539 | JGI IMG/M metagenome (GOLD analysis project Ga0172369, IMG submission 114539) | Freshwater microbial communities from Kabuno Bay, South-Kivu, Congo - kab_022012_11.25m | ecosystem: Environmental > Aquatic > Freshwater > Lake | place: Democratic Republic of the Congo...
TCTTCGCTCTTCATCAGGATGTCTATATATTGAGCACGTTTGTAAGCGAAAGGATCCTTCAGATTTTTTCGAGCAAGCTTTCCCTGGAACTGTTCAATGGTTTCATACTCCTTTTCCTGCATCCACTCTTCCAACGTCGTAAGGATCTTTCTGATCTGCCCGAAGCCATTTTTATACAATGTGCTTACCACCTGGACACAGTCGGCGCCGGCCAGGATCATCTTTGCCACATCAAGACCGGTATAGATGCCTGTATTGGCACAGACTGACCCCCGGATCTCGCCGTACAGCAATCCCACATATCGCAATGGTAACTTATTATCGCCTTCATTGCTAAGGTTATACGGGAAGTGATGTTTCTCTTCCTCCAGATCAATATCAGGCTGGAATAACCGGTTGAAGATGACAAACCCGTCTACCCCTGCATAGTACATCTGTTGAATGACATTCAGGATATTGGTGTAGAAGGGACTCAGCTTGACACTTACAGGGATCTTAAGGGTACTCTTAACATGTGTGATGATGTCGAGTTGCTCGTTCAGGATCGATTTTCCTTCCTTTTTAAAATCTCCCGGAACATTGTAAAGGTTCATCTCTATGCCGTTAACTCCTGTCTCTTCGATCAATTTGGCATACTCCACCCAAGTGTCGTCATACACACAATTCAGGCTGGCGATCACAGGGATGGATACTGATTCCACAACAGTCCTCAGCTGATGCAGGTGTTCGGAAGGTCCTGCGTGTTCAAGATCAGGAAACAGGCTTATCATCTCGGCATGCCGGTCGTTATACTGGTTCAGCTCCTCAGAAAGCTGAAGACGCTCCAGTTCAATCTGCTCTTCAAACAAGGATTTATACACGATTGCAGCAGCTCCCTCCTGCTCCATCTTCTTGATGTTATTGATATCTTTCACCAGGTTATTGGCGCCAATAATTATCGGGTTCTTTAATTTCAACCCCATGTAGTGCGTGGTCAGATTAGCCATATAAAATTTGTTAAACGTTTAGTACAATATTAACTATATCAAGTAATTATCTGATCCTGGATGCTGGGTCTTGGAAGAACTTGGTCATCCGGAGAGCCCAGGACCCAGGATCTGGGATCCAGGATCTAGCTGCCGTATTTCATCTCTGCCAGTCTCCTGTAATTCTCATATCTCCATTTTGCATTTTGTTCAGCTGCCTTGAACAGGATGGCCGCTTCGGCCGGAAAGATCTTCTTCAATGATGTATAGCGCACCTCCCCATCCAGGAATTCCTGGAATTTATCCCACTCCGGTTCCTTTGAGTCGAGTTTGAAAGGATTCTGGCCTGCCTCCCCTAATTCAGGATTGTAGCGGTATAGCTGCCAGTAACCAGCCCTTACCGCACGGTCCATTTCATCCTGGGTCTTTCCCATTCCGGCACGTATGCCATGATTGATACAGGGGGAATAGGCAATAATGACAGATGGGCCTTTATAGGCTTCCGCTTCTTTTACAGCACGGAAAAGTTGGGAATTATTGGCCCCCATGGCCACCTGCGCTACATATACATATCCATAGCTCATTGCCATTGCGCCCAGGTCCTTTTTCCTCACTTTTTTCCCTGAGGCGGCAAATTTGGCCACAGCACCTTCAGGGGTGGCTTTAGAAGACTGGCCTCCGGTGTTGGAATATACTTCGGTATCGAGCACCAGGATATTCACATCCTCGCCGGAGGCAATGACGTGATCCAGTCCTCCGTATCCGATATCGTAAGCCCAGCCATCCCCTCCAATGATCCAGATCGACTTCTTTACGAGGTATTGCCTCAGAGCCAGTATCTCTCCAGCCAATTGGTTACTCTCATTTTCCAACAAAGGGATCATCTTCACGGTAGCATTTTTTGACAGGGTGGCATCATCTTTCCCTTCAATCCATTCTCCGAAGACAGCCAGCAGCTCTGCCCCTAACATGTTCTCCTTGATCGCTGCCCGCATTTTCTGGGCCATCCGCTTCCGAAGATGGGCAATGCCTATCGCCATTCCGAAACCATACTCGGCATTGTCTTCAAACAGGGAGTTGGCCCAGGCGGGGCCATGACCGTCAGTATTTGGACGGTACGGACTGTAAGGAGCAGTTCCTCCATAGATGGAAGAGCAACCTGTGGCATTGGCCACCAGCATCCGTTCACCGTAAAGCTGCGTGATCAGCTTGATATAAGGGGTTTCTCCGCATCCGGCACAGGCTCCTGAAAATTCAAATAACGGCTGGGCGAACTGACTATTTTTGAATGTTTTAAAACGATCGGCAACATCAGTCTTGTAGGTCACATGGTCAATCAGGAAGTCCCAGTTCTTCGTTTCAGGCATCTGTGAACCGAGGGTTTGGAACTCAAGCGCTTTGGTCTTGGCCGGACAAACATCAATGCAGTTCCCGCAACCGGTGCAGTCGAGTACGCTGACCTGAATCCGGAATTCCAGTCCGGCCAGCTCTTTACCAATAGCTTTAAGGGTTACCAGATCCGCCGGGGCGCTATTCTTTTCTGCTTCGTTCAGGATGAAAGGACGGATAGCTGCATGAGGACAAACATATGCGCATTGGTTGCACTGGATGCAATTATCGGGGAGCCATTCGGGAACGTTGACGGCGATACCCCGTTTCTCCAAAACGGTTGTACCTGACGGGAATGTCCCGTCCTCCCGGCCAACGAAAGCGCTTACAGGAACGTCATCACCCCTGAAGCTGTTCACCGGCTCAAATATCTGCCTGATGAACGGATCAGTATCCGGATCCTCTTTCGTGCCCGTGATCTTCAGTTTCGCCCACTCAGCCGGCACTTTGATCTCCTCTACTTCGCCTCCCCTGTCAATCGCAGCAAAGTTCATTTTCACGATCTCCTCCCCTTTTCGTCCATAGGTCTTTTTGATGGCTTTCTTCATCTCATCGATGGCCAGTTGGGCGGGGATCACTTTTGCCAGCTTAAAGAAGGCAGCCTGCATGATAGAGTTGGTACGGTTGCCCAGACCAATATCCTCGGCGATGACCGTGGCATTGATGATGTAAAAGTTGATCTTGTGTTCAGCCAGGTATTTCTTCATCTGGTTTGGAAGGCGTTTCTTGGTCTCCTCTGTATCCCAGATGCTGTTGAGCAGGAAGGTCCCTCCATCTTTCAGCCCTTTCAGGATGTCGTATTTATCGAGGTATGAAGGTACATGGCAAGCCACAAAGTCCGGAGTGTTAACCAGGTAGGTCGACCTGATCGGTTTATCCCCGAAACGCAGGTGGGAAACAGTAACTCCTCCCGATTTTTTTGAGTCGTAAGCAAAATAGGCCTGGGAATATTTTTGAGTGTTGTCCCCAATGATCTTGATGCTGTTTTTATTTGCTCCAACCGTGCCGTCAGAGCCGATGCCCCAGAATTTTGCCGAATAGGTATCCGCCGACTCGATACTCACCTCCGGAAGAAGCGGAAGGGAATGAAATGTCACATCGTCGGTAATGCCGATCGTAAAATGGTTCTTCGGTTCTTTTAAAGCGAGATTCCTGTAAACCGATATAATCTGTGCAGGAGTGGTGTCTTTTGAACTCAGCCCGTACCGTCCGCCAATGATCATAGGGCGTACATCCAAATCGTAGAACATATCACGAACATCCAGGAAGAGTGGCTCTCCGCCGGCGCCCGGTTCTTTGGCGCGATCGAGGACTGCAATCCTTTTTACGCTTTTCGGAAAAATTTTAAAAAAGTATTTGGATGAAAAGGGACGGTAGAGGTGAACCGTGATCAGTCCGACTTTCTCCCCATTTGCGTTGAGATGGTCAACTGTCTCTCTGATAGTTTCTGTTACCGAACCCATTGCAACAATAATATTTTCGGCATCCGGGGCACCGTAATAAACGAACGGATGGTACTCGCGGCCTGTCAGCTTGTGGATCTCTTTCATATAAGCATCCACAATGTCGGGGACCGGCTCATAGAACCGGTTGATCGATTCTTTTGCCTGGAAGAAAATATCGGGATTCTGGGCTGTTCCACGCGTAACCGGATGTTCAGGGTTGAGCGCCTGGTCGCGGAATTTCTGTAGCGCTTCATAATCGATCAGCCTGGCCATATCCTCATTCTTCAACACCTCTATCTTCTGAACCTCGTGAGAAGAACGGAATCCATCGAAAAAATGGAGGAAAGGGATCCTGGATTTGATCGCACACAGGTGAGCAACACCGGCAAGGTCCATGATCTCCTGGATACTGCCACTTGCAAGAAGCGCAAAGCCGGTCTGACGGGTTGCATAGACATCGGAATGGTCACCGAAGATAGAGAGGGCATGCGCTGCCACCGACCTGGCGCTAACGTGGAATACACCCGGGAGGAGTTCCCCGGCGATTTTGTACATGTTGGGGATCATCAGTAACAATCCCTGGGAAGCGGTAAACGTGGTGGTAAGAATACCAGCCTGTAGAGAACCATGAACAGCCCCGGCGGCTCCTGCCTCCGATTGCATCTCTGCAACCTTCACTTCATCACCAAAAATGTTTTTTCGTCCAAAAGCAGCCCATTCATCAACGTTTTCAGCCATGTTGGAAGAGGGAGTAATCGGGTAGATCGCAGCTACCTCGCTGAACATGTACGCCATGTGTGAAGCAGCCTGATTCCCATCGCACGTCAAATAGTTTTTTGATTTCATTGTGAATAATATATTGAATAATAGATACTTGAAACTTTATCTGTTAATTTTTTAACGAGAGCAAAGGTACCACTTCTTTTTATGAAACGCAATTTTTATTGCCCCTAAATCCCCTAACGGGGACTTATATTGCAAAAGTGGTTCCGGGACCAGGGCCACTTGATCCGGGAATTGCTTCCCGCATTAAGTATTGTTCTGATTATCTGTCATCCAGAGCATACACCTGCTCCTTCACCCAGGCAGCCCATTCATTGTCGGTGCGGGTATTGTCGAAGGTAGTCCATGGGAGGGGATTCCCGAATGTGATGCGAATAGGTTTATCCTTTTGTTTTACCATTTCGTCGACGAGGTAAAGCATTTCCAGGTTTACCTTGATACCCAGGCGCTTTCTCCAGTTGGACAGGTTGTAAAAGAAAGAAGAATTTTGTCCGGAAATATGCACAGGGATCACGTCTCTGTGATATCTCCTGGCCTTGGTGATGAATGTTTTTTTCCACTCCAGATCCCTGATCATCCCTCCTCTTTGCTTCCGGGATACAAGGCCGGCAGGGAAATAGAGGATTACTTTGCTGGAAGCAAAGGTTTCGTCGATGATCCTTACGTTATCCGTGTTTTTCCCATGTTTGTTGATCGGGATAAACAACGGTTGCAAACCGGGAACATTCATCAGGATGTCGTTGACGGGGAAGATCAGGTCTTTTCTTATTCTCCCAACCGCTTGCATCAGCGCCATGCCGTCGAGTCCGCCGAGGGGGTGGTTGGCGGCTATGATATATCGGCCGCATGCTAGATCCGGGATCCGGGATCCGGGATCCGGGATGTCCTCTCCCAACACTTCCCCTTCGAGGGGAGGGAGTATGTCCCCTTTTGGGGATTTAGCGGCTTTCTCGTATTGCGTATGACCTATCGGGTATCCTGAAGAAATATCCGCCCCAAACTCCTTCAGGATAGCGTCCACAAACTCCAATCCGACTTTTTCGCGGTTCCGGTAAATATAGTCGTTGATGCTATCCTGGTGAGTGATCCGTTTCAGATAGCGAATGACAAAACCGGGAATGATCTTAAGAAGGGCGGGATTTTTTGAGCTTATCACCCGCTCGATATCGATCAGATTTTCATCTGTTAATAATTTTGATTTCATTGGTCAGATGGAATATCCACTATTAACATTTACGGTTGGTATGAACGGCTTGTGTGGAGATTTCATGTATTTCCGTGGGATCAGACATGGTGCACCAAAGATACAAACCTTTGTTTTGCTAATTCAGAAAATTGTACTACTTTTGCACTCCTTTTAATTATTCCAACATACTGAAATACATTTGATCGAGATGGCCAATCACAAAAGTGCAGAAAAAAGAATCCGTTCTGGCAAAACCAAACGCGAAACGAACCGTTACCATGGAAAAACCGTCCGTAATGCTGTCAAAGCGATCCGTGCAAACGACAACATGGAGGTGGTTTCCAAAAGCCTTCCCGAAGTCGTTTCCAAGATCGATAAACTAGCTAAAAAAGGAGTGATCCACAAGAACAAAGCGGCAAACCTTAAATCAAGCCTTATGAAGCGGGTGAAGCCAGTGACTGATGGTAGCCCGAAAGCCTGATTTATTACAGCTTCCCTTCCAGTATTTCCTGAATGATCCCAATTACGGCCTCTTTGCCTTCTTTAGTTTTCGCTGAAGTGGTAAAGATCAGAGGTAATTCTTCCCACTGTCGTTTCAACTCCTTTTTGTAACGCGCAAGGTTCTTTTCCAGTTCAACTGCCGACAGCTTGTCTGTTTTGGTGAAAAGAATAAAGAAAGGTATCCTGTTCTCTCCCAGCCATGAAAGAAAATCCAGGTCATTTTTTTGTGGTTTCAGCCTGGAATCTATGAGTACGAACAGGCAGCGCATCTCTTTGCGCTTCGAAATGTAATCATGGATCATCTCGCGGATTTTCCTTCTCTCTGTATGAGAAATTTTCGCAAATCCGTAGCCCGGAAGATCCACCAGGTACCAGGAAGCGTCGACCAGGAAATGATTGATCAGCCTGGTCTTTCCAGGCGTCGACGAGACCTTGGCAATTTTCTGTTTGCCGGCCAGTATGTTGATCATGGATGACTTCCCAACATTGGATCGCCCGATAAAGGCAAACTCAGGAAGACCGTCGGAAGGACAGGCCGACAGGTCTGGGGCAGAAGAGATGAAAGAAACCTGGAGCGGAGACATAAGAGGTTACTTCAATTCAACAAGAAGCTGGTTCTTAACAACAATGTCACCTTTTTTTACATGTACTTTTTTAACGATCCCATCAATGGTAGATAGGATGTCGTTATTCATTTTCATGGCCTGGAGAGAGAGAAGGATTTCTCCTTTTTTAATTTTGGTTTTCTCTTTGACATTAACTTTTACAATGGTACCTGGAATAAATGCATGGATCAGCTTGGGATTCGGCCGGCTGTAAGGTTTCCTTTCGGAGAATTTCCTGGTGAGGAGCGTCATATACTCCACCCCTTCATACGTGAATGCAAAAAGCTGCTCATCTTCTGAGACAGAAGCTCCCGATGCTTCTGACTTCTTCAACTCTTTCTTTTCCTCTTTTCTCCTTCGGACTTTCATTCCAGTGTTTGTTCAGGGTTTCGGTTTCGGATTTTTTCTACTTCTTCGTTCTAACTTCTACCCTCCACTACGTACTTTAAAACGGTGGTATTCCATGCTTTTTTTTCGGACGGGCGTCATCTTTGTTTTCTGCCAGGCGAAGGGAGTGGATCAGAAAATCACGGGTCTCGGAAGGAGAGATCACCGCATCAACATACCCGTAGGCTGCAGCAACATAAGGATTGGCAAATTTCTGGCGATATTCTTCTATTAAACGTTTTCTCGTCTCTTCCGGTTTATCGGATGTCTTTATTTCATTCCTGAATATGATGTTGGCAGCTCCTTCCGGCCCCATGACGGCAATCTCGGCTGTAGGCCATGCAAAGACGAAATCGGCCCGAAGGTGGTTTGAGCACATCGCTATATATCCTCCCCCATATGCTTTTCTGAGGATTACAGTCATTTTAGGAACGGTTGCCTCTGAATAGGCATAGAGAACTTTTGCCCCATGCCTGATAACCCCGGAATGCTCCTGATCGATACCCGGTAAATATCCAGGCAGGTCAACCAGTGTGACAAGAGGAATATTAAAGGCATCGCAAAACCTGATAAACCTTGCTGCCTTATCTGAAGAATCCACATCGAGCACCCCGGCAAGAACCATTGGCTGGTTGGCAACAAATCCGACCGTTTGCCCTTCAAGCCTGCCATATCCTATAACGATATTCTGAGCCCAATGCTGATGGACCTCAAAAAACGCTGAATCATCAGAGATGGCTTTGATGATGTTCCTTACATCATAAGATTGAAGCGGGTCTGTGGGGAAAACACTGTCAATTTTATACTGTCTTGATTTTGGAGCCTTTGTGGTAAACGACTCTGCTTTCTTCTCGTTGTTCCACGGAATGTAGCTAACCAGTTCCTTTATCTGTTCGAAGCACTCCAGTTCGCTCTCTGCAAAAAAATGGGCATTACCTGTAATCTCGGCATGTACCCTGGCGCCGCCCAACTCCTCCATGGAGATCTCTTCGCCCAGGACGGTTTTAATTACTTCAGGTCCGGTGATGAACATTTTTGAGATCTTATCCACAACAAAGACAAAATCAGTCAGGGCCGGAGAATAGACAGCACCTCCGGCGCAGGGCCCAAGGATCACAGAGATTTGCGGGATAACACCGGAAGCGATGGTATTCCTGAAAAAAATCTCACCGTATCCGGCGAGGGAGTTTACCCCTTCCTGGATCCTTGCACCCCCTGAGTCGTTGATCCCGATCAGAGGGACTTTCATTTTCATAGCATGGTCCATGATCTTGCAGATCTTTTTGGCATGCATATACCCCAGTGACCCTCCCGCAACAGTGAAGTCCTGTGCGTAGATACAAACAGGCCAGCCGCTGATCGTTCCCGTACCTGTGATAACACCATCTCCGGGCAGGTATTTCTTATCCATATCGAAATCCTGGCCCGCATGTTTTACAAAGAGGTCATACTCATGAAAGGTATCCGGATCAAGTAATGCAAGGATCCGCTCCCGCGCCGTCATTTTGCCGGATGCTTTCTGCTTTTCGGTAGCCTGTTCTCCTCCACCTTCAAAAGCTTCACTCATCCTTCGTTTCAGCTCATTTGTTTTCGCTCGTAAACTCATGGTTTTTTCTTGAGAAAGGGGGCAAATATAGTGGATAAATAGATGATTTGCTAATTTACGGCCGTGTCCCGTTGAGGCTCCGGCCGATTCGGACCATGTGTGTTAAGACCTTAATTTTATGAAGGCTGCGCCTGATGAAGACTTCAGCAGGCAGATGTCCTGAAATGTTAAAAATTCTTAAAAATCAGTTCACAGCAACACGACCGTGATCCCCGATCCCCCCCGTTCCAACGTTTCATCATGGAACCGTTTCACCTCCTTCACCCCTTTGAGATAATTTCTGGTAACCTCACGCAAAGCTCCTGTCCCTTTGCCATGTAAAATACGTACCTCATTGACAGACAACAAGATAGCATCATCCATAAATCGTTGTAACTCTATAAATGCTTCGTCGGCCCGTTTACCCCTAAGATCAAGGATCAATGTGAAAGACTCCTGCTTGCTGGCTATAATTTCGGTAAATGAGCTTTTCGCAGGTTTTTCTGATGATCCGGGACGCTGTTGTTTCACTTCAGTTGCATTGCCACCGATGACGGATGCAGGCTTCTCTGTTTTGGTCCCAGGCTGCCGGTTTCCTTTGTCCGGGACCGGCGTTGTCATCCCGGATCCCGGATCTTGTATCCCGGTTCTCGCAACAGCTAACGCTGATCTTGCTTTTTTGGTCCGTTCCCTGTCGGCTTGTGATTCGCGGATCTCTTTAATGGTTTTTTCTATGAGTTTGTTTGCGTCTTTTAATAGTTGTTCCGCCTCCAGGCGGGCATTCTCAAGGATCGTCTTTTTGGATTGTTCCAGTTCATCCACCAACCCCTGGTATTTGGTAATTAATTCATCCAGGAACTCGTCTGCCACATGAAGCTGGTCCGATCGCCTGGTAACATCTTCTTTCTCCAGTTCAAGATCCTGCAACTGCCGTTCAAAATCAAGCTGGCTCCCTCCTATCAGTTCTGATGCCCTCATCAGTTCACCCTCAGGGAACCCAACAGAAGTTGCAATCTCAATCGCAAACGAACTTCCTGGTTTCCCCTGTTTTAGCAAGTAGGTCGGCTTCATTGAACGTGTATCGAACAGCATGGCGCCGTTCTGGATCACTGTAGTGTCATTGGCTCCTCCCCGGCCCTTCCCATGAAGGAGAGGGAGCAAGTCCCCTTCAGGGGATTCAGCGACAGGTGCTTCTGCCAGGAGTTTCAGGTTAGAGTAGTGCGTTGTCACCACACCATAAGCTCCAGAGCCGGCAAGACTGACCAGTGTGGCTTCCGCAATTGCTCCTCCAACGGAGGGATCGGTTCCGGTTCCCATCTCGTCAATCAGAAAAAGGCTGTTTGGATCAACATGCTCCAGGAAATATTTCATATTCATGAGCTTGGAAGTGTAAGTGCTAAGGTCGTTTTCCAGCGATTGCTCATCTCCGATGTCAATCATGATCTGCCGGAAGATCCCGAATTCGGAATCCTCTTTTGCCGGAGGCAGAATTCCGCATTGAAGCATATACTGAAGCAGTCCCGCTGTTTTGAGGCAAATGGACTTCCCCCCGGCGTTAGGGCCGGAGATCACCAGAACCCGATGTTCCTTTGTAAGCAGGATATCAAGTGGCACCACGCTCTTTTTCAACTTCTTATGAGACAGATAAAGAAGTGGATGAACAGCCTGGACCCATTTCATATGAGGCCGGGATTCAAGCCGGCTGCACATATTAGCTCCCAGATCAATGGCAAACCGTGCTTTTGCGCGGATAAAGTCGATCATGCCCAGCAAATGGTTCATTTCCATCAGCTCTTCGATATGTGGCCTGATACGGTTGGCAACATCTGTGAGGATCCTGACAATCTCTCTTCTTTCAGCATAATGATATTCCCGGATCTCATTGTTCATTTCAAAGAGTTCAACCGGCTCAATAAAGACCGTTTGCCCTGTTGCCGATTCATCATGAACCACTCCCTGGATCCTGCGCTTGTGAGCACTCCGAAAAGGAATTACGAGCCGTCCCTCCCGCACTGTTACCTCTGCCCCCTCGTCAACCCAGCCACTCTTTCTCACTTCATGGAAGATCTGGGTCATCCTCTTCTCCACAGAGCCCTCAAGCCTGTTAATTGCATTTCTGATGCGTGATAATTCTTTTGAAGCGCTGGTCCTGACCTGTGATTTGTCGTCGAGAACACTATTAATCAGCTCTGCGATATGAGATACGGGATCAGGGATAAGGGATCCGGGATTCGGGAAACGGGGTACGGAATCCGTTCCCTTAGCACTTCGTACTTTTGACTTTGAACCTGCATTCGTACTTCGTACTTCCAACTTCGCACTTGAGTTCGCACTTCGTAATTCGTAATTCGTATTTCTTTTAACCAGGAGCCACAGCCTTGGGTAGGCCTCCCGACGTTCTTCATTAAAGAACCTGATAATATCAAGGAACGTGACAATTGCCATACCTAATTCCGAGAGTTGTTCCGGTTCAGGATAGGTGTTTTCGATCCGGAGATTCCGAAGAAGTGGAATGGTGTTATAATAATCCTGTGACGGGAAGTTGACTCCTGAAAGAAGGATCTGCCTGAAATCTTCAGTCTCTAAAAGTGATTGTTCAACATCATGGTGAATGGCTGAACATGAGATCTTATTCACTTCTTCTTTCCCAAGCTCGGAAAAACAGTATGATTTCAGGATCTCCCGTATCTGGTCAAATCCGATTTTTTGTTCAAAGTCGGGAGGATAGATCATCCTTTTTTATCGCAAAGATACGAGTTTCTGAGGTTTCAATTTTTTACCTCCCTTGCAACAGGAGATGAATCCGACATAGAAAAAAAATACTACCTTTACTACAAAAAAAACTATCGTGCATCCCATATCTCAGATCCCGTATCCCTTATCCCATGTTAGTTATGGAGCCCATTATTGAACCGGTAGAAACCCATTTGCTCCTTGAGGAACTGAATGAGCATAAATTTGTCCGGAATACGAACAATGGCAAACGGCAGATTTTTGTATTCACAGCGCATGACAGTCCAAACCTGATGAAAGAGGTGGGCCGGCTGCGGGAGATCACGTTCAGGGATGCTGGCGGAGGGACGGGAAAACACGTGGATATTGACGAACTCGACACCGACGATTCTCCTTTTCAGCAGCTTATCGTTTGGGATCCTTATGATAAAAGCATCGTTGGAGGTTACAGGTTCATTCATGGGAAAGACATTCCCTGTAATGACAAGGGGTGTTTTAATTCAGGCACCGGAGAATTGTTTGCCTTCACTCCGCGTTTTATCCGTGATTTTCTTCCCGAATCCATTGAGCTTGGACGATCCTTTGTTCAACCCAATTACCAGCCAACATTCAACCTGCGTAAAGGGATGTATTCGCTGGATAACTTATGGGATGGTCTTGGGGCTATGATCATTGATAACCCCGACATAAAATATTTTTTTGGAAAAATGACAATGTATCCTTCGTACAATAGGACGGCACGTGATCTTATTTTATATTTCCTGCATAAATTTTTTCCCGACAATCTGCACCTGATGTCTCCATTTGAAGCGATAGAGCCGGAGACGCCGGATGATTTTCTCTCTTCTTTATTCACCTCTCCAACATTCGAGGAAAATTACAAGATCCTGGTTCAGACAATCAGAAAATACCATGAAACTGTTCCACCACTGGTCAATGCTTATATGAGCTTATCTCCCACCATGATGACTTTCGGAACCGCTATAAATCATAAATTCGGTGAGGTGGAAGAGACCGGGATCCTGATATATATCGAAGACATATACCCGCGTAAAAAAGACAGGCATCTCTCTACTTATATGCAACGATTGTCCCATCTCAGGAATTGGAGATGGAGGAGGAAAAAATAGTTCCTGAAATACAATCTACACTCCTGCAGCAGAAGGGGCAACTGATTCAACCGGTTTCACAGTTTTTTTCGGTGCAGTTTTTTTAGCCGGGGTTTTTGTTTTCGGAGCGGTTGTTTTCTTTGCAGGAGCTGTCTTTTTTGGTGCAGTTTTTTTGCTTGCAGCTGCTGCTTTCACAGTTTCTTTTGGCGCCTGCGGTTCCGTCTTTGTCTTTTTCGGACGACCTCTTTTTTTCTTAGGTTTTTCCGGGGTTTCAGCTTTCTGCACCACTCCGAATTTTTTGAGAATGGATTTAATTTCAGCGATATAATTCTCTGCTTCGATTAATTCCAGTTCGTAGTGATTTCTTAAGAATTCCAGTTCGTTCTCAGAAAATTTTATTGTCTTCATATAGGAATAAATTGATTTTTTCTATTTCATATTTCAAAGATATGACAATTTAACCATGCGATGCAAATTTATATTTGAATGAGAATTTGATTTTAAGACACTATTTTGGGTAAATTTGCCACTCACAACTATGAACGAAACTCCCTGGTACGCTCTTTACACAAAACCCCGTCACGAAAAGAAACTGACGGATTTACTTGTTGAAAAAGGCATTGAAGCGTATGCCCCTGTAAGGAAAGTACTGAAACAGTGGAGTGACAGGAAGAAGTGGGTAGAGGAACCATTAATCCGGTCATATTGTTTTGTAAGGGCAAATCCCGACTGGTATTACGAAGCATTGAATACCTACGGGGCGGTTCGGTATGTTTGGTTTAACGGTGAGCCTGCGCCTATTCCCAACCGTCAGATCAATACGCTGAAAGCTCTTATGGGAAGTGATCTGGAGGTAGAGACGATCACACATATTCTGAAACCGGGCTCCCTGGTTAAAGTAATTGCAGGGCCGCTTATTGGAACTACCGGTGAGTTGGTTTCCATTGCAGGCAGTAAAAAGGTGATCATTCGTATTGACCATCTGGAAACGGTGGTGTCAGTGTCAATCTCACCTTTGCTGTTGGAAAAACTTCCCGACAGAAAAGTGAAAACGGAGCACGAAGGACAGAAAAATTATAAGAGGTTTTGGTAATTAAGTGGATTTTTAAAACTGAATACTGAATTGCTGGATATTTCCATAGTCATCATTGTTACCTTCTTTATGTTGGTAGCTCTATACCAGGAATGGAGCCAACCATCGCTGATTTTTCTGCTTGCGGTAGTTATTTTCTATTTCGCCGGCATTATCAGTATCCAGGATATCCTTCACGGACTTTCCAACGAAAGCATTATACTCATCTTTCTGCTGATCATCATTAGTGAGGTGGTGAAAAAGACCGCTGTTTTAGGCTTTGTCCTGAACCGGCTTTTAAGGCCGAATTTAACCTATAAAAAATTCCTCACCCGGATGACCACTGGCGTAGCATTTTTCTCAGGCTGGATCAACAACACCCCCCTGGTTGCCTTTCTGATGCCTTTTGTTTACGACTGGGCCCGAAAGAAAGGCATCTCCCCTTCAAAAGTGCTCCTTCCACTCTCATATGCCGCTCTGATGGGAGGGACAATCACCCTGATCGGAACATCCACGAATCTTGTCGTTAATGGCCTTGCGATGGAATCTGGCCTCAAATCGCTGCATCTTTTTGACTTTATCTATGTCGGAATTCCGGTAACGGTAATAGGATCTTTGTATCTTATTTTCATCGGGTCAAGATGGCTTCCGGACCGCGGTAACGCACTGGGCCAATATGACGAAAAGAGCCGTGAATACTTGGTTGAGACCATTGTACCCCCATTATCAGGTCTTACCGGGAAATCAATCAGTGAGGCGGGGCTGCGGAACCTGAATGACCTTTTCCTGGTACAGATCATGCGTAACCAGGAAATAATCGCTCCTGTATCATCAGAAGAAGTAATCCAAAAAAATGATTGTCTCTTCTTTGCCGGGAATACCGACCGGATAATCGATCTTGTCCAGGGAACGAAGGACCTGATCCTTCCATATGGGACCAAGATGATCAATCAACCACAGAACCATATTGTCGAAGCCGTCATCCCCGACAACTCAAGGCTTCATAATCAAACCGCCAAAGAGTTCAGGTTCAGAGTGCATTATGATGCCGCAATCATTGCGATTCAACGTAACAACGAGAAACTTCGCGGGAAACTGGGGGAGATCAGACTCAAAGCCGGCGATCTTCTTCTGCTTGTAACAGGCAGGAACTTCCAGACTGAAAATGACCAGGATTTCCAGGTAATCACCAAGGTTAAAAAGATTGAAAGAATGGAGGGATGGAAGGTGACGGTCTTTTACATATTCCTGCTGGCCGCTTTCACCTTATCGGCTGTCAAGATACTGCCCCTTTTCGTGGGGCTGCTGTGTGTGATCGGATTCATTGCCGTGACCAACCTGATCAAACTCACGGATATCCGCCGCACACTGGATTTCAACCTGTTTTTCCTGCTGGTGCTTGCCCTGGCGTTCGGCAAAGCCATTACCAACTCCGGCCTTGCAGCCCAGATGGCGGATTACATCATAAACTTTTCAAGGGATAATTCCCTTTTAGTGATGATCAGTCTTTATGTGATCACAAATATTATCTCAATGCTTGTTACCAATGCCGCCGCCGTAGCCATTACCTTTCCCATCGCCCTGGCGACAGCTACCGAATTGGGTGTTGAAAATTACAAACCTTTTATCCTCGCCATTGCCTATGCCGCATCCGCTGAATTCATGACACCGTTCGGATACCAGACAAACCTGATGGTTTATGGCCCCGGAGGTTACAGGTTCAAAGATTATATCAGGGTCGGATTTCCATTAACAGTGATTTATCTTGTGGCAACAATCGTTATATTGAAACTGGTGTTTGGTTATTGACAACCGGTTTAAAATGACATGAATGACGAATGACATGAATGACGAATAACATGAATAAAGTACCTGAATATACTCTGAACAACCTTCGGGAACTTGAAGCGGAGTCGATCCACATCATCCGTGAAGTAGCCGCGGAATTTGAAAACCCGGTCATGCTCTACTCGATAGGAAAAGACTCATCGGTGATGGTACGCCTTGCTGAAAAGGCGTTTTATCCCGGCAAAGTACCTTTCCCCCTAATGCATATTGATTCCATGTGGAAATTCAAAGAAATGATCTCATTTCGCGACAGCTATGTCAAGGAGAAAGGCTGGGAGCTCATTGTACATTATAACAAAAAAGGATTCGAATCGGGAGTGGGGCCTTATTCCCACGGCAGTAAAGTTCATACCGACATCATGAAAACCCAGGCATTGCTCGAAGGTCTCAGCCTGTATAAATTCGATGCTGCCTTTGGAGGAGCCAGAAGGGATGAGGAAAAGTCGCGGGCGAAGGAGCGTGTCTTTTCATTCCGGGACCGGAATCACCAATGGGATCCTAAAAATCAGAGGCCGGAACTCTGGAACCTGTATAACGCCAAAGTACACAAAGGTGAATCCATCCGGGTCTTCCCCCTCAGCAACTGGACTGAGCTGGACATCTGGCAATATATCAGGCTTGAACAGATCCCGATCGTTCCCCTGTACTACGCCAAAGAGCGGGAAGTGGTAGAGGTTGACGGGAATCTTATTATGGTCGACGACGACAGGATGCCTGAAGAGCTAAGGAAAAAAAGTTTTATGAAGAAGATCCGCTTTCGAACCCTTGGCTGCTATCCGCTTACTGGTGCAGTTGAATCCAACGCCGATACCATTGAAAAGATCGTGGAGGAGATGATGCTCGTTACCAAATCGGAGAGAACGACAAGGGTGATTGACTTTGATCAGGAAGCCAGTATGGAACAAAAAAAGCGGGAAGGATATTTCTAATTACGAATGATTTGAATTTCGGATTACGAATTATAAGGTATGGATATTAAAGAATATTTGGATCAGGACCAGAAGAAAGACCTTCTACGATTGCTTACTGCAGGATCTGTTGATGACGGTAAATCGACCCTGATAGGCCGCCTTCTTTTCGACTCCAAAAAACTGTACGAAGACCAGCTCTCTGCACTGGTACGAGACAGCAAACGCGAAGGCCATGCAGGGGGAGAGATTGATTACGCCCTGCTGCTCGACGGGCTGAAAGCCGAACGGGAGCAGGGAATTACAATAGATGTTGCTTACCGTTATTTTTCAACGGCCAGGCGAAAATTTATCATCGCCGACACTCCGGGCCATGAACAATACACCCGCAATATGATTACGGGAGGAAGTACGGCAAACCTCGCTATACTTCTTGTTGATGCCCGGAAAGGTGTGATTACGCAAACCCGCCGGCACTCTTTCCTCGTCTCGCTGTTAGGCATCAAGCATGTTGTAGTTGCCGTGAACAAAATGGACCTGGTAGATTACAAACAGGAAGTTTTTGATTCCATCTGCGAAGATTATCACAATTTTGTAACCCAGCTCGACATCCCGGATATTCATTTCATCCCTCTCTCGGCCCTCAAAGGCGACAATGTCGTTAATATCTCCGACAAGATCCCTTGGTACCATGGTAAAAGCCTTCTTGAATTTCTGGAAACCATCCACATCACCTCTGACCGGAATTTCGAAGATTTACGCTACCCCGTTCAGTATGTGATCCGTCCGGACCTTGAATACCGTGGTTTTGCAGGACGTGTTGCTTCAGGCATCATCCGGATAGGGGATGAGGTCATGGCCCTGCCAAACCGGAAATCAACCACTGTTACAGGGATTATCTATCCTGCCCCCAAACTCCCTAAAGGGAGCTTACTCTATCCTTCAGATGGGATTGGTGGAGTTTCTGCAAAACAGAGGAAGTTCCCCTGTGAGCAAAGCGAAGCAAACAAGGATTTAGGGGCCAGCGATTGGATTTACTGCGATTACGGGTTCCCTCCTCAATCCGTTTCGGTCACGCTGGCTGATGAGATCGATATTTCCCGCGGCGACATGCTGGTTCATCCGAATAACCTGCCCCGGACCGGACGTAATTTTGAAGCCATGCTTGTCTGGATGGACGAAACCCCAATGGACCGGGCTGCCCATTTCTACATCAAGCATACGACCAATACCACCAAAGCCCGGATTGAAGCTATCCGGTACAGGGTGGATGTCAATACCCTCGAAAGATCGGATACCGATCATCTTAAATTGAATGAGATCGGGAGAGTGGCAGTAACCACCGTTAAGCCCCTGTTCTACGACCCTTACAAGAAGAACCGGAATACAGGGTCTTTTGTGCTGATTGATCCTGTATCTCATAACACGGTAGCTGTTGGAATGATTGTAGATGCAGGTCCTTCGAATCTCAATTTTCAGATTTCGAATTTCGAATTGAGAACCTCTTCCCAGCCTTCCCCGCTCACTCCGCACGACCAATCACTGATTCTTAAAAGCCAGTCTCTCATCCACCCCGATGAACGTAAAAAACGGTACGGTCAGAAAGGGGCTACGATCTGGATTACCGGCCTTCACGGTTGCGGGAAAAACGAAATAGCCTATTTTCTTGAGAGGAAACTTTTTGACAGGGGAGCAACAATTGTGCTTCTTGATGGAAAGAGTGTAAGAAGCGGCCTGTCAAGGGAACTTGATTTCTCCCCGGCCGACAGGGCAGAGCATTTACGACGGGCAGCGCATATCTGCAAATTACTTAATGATCAGGGCATTATAACCATCTGCTCCTTTATATCCCCGGATGAAAATATCCGGCAGCAGGTATCAGCTATCATTGGCCAGGACCGGTTTTATCTTGTTTACCTTAAGTCCACGCACGAGTTTGCCCGAAAAAATGATAAATACGGATTATATACTCTGGCCGACGAAGGCAAGATTGAGCATCTTCCAGGCGTAGACATTGAGTATCAGGAGCCTGTGAATCCTGCGATCGTCCTGCATGCTGATCATGAAACCGATAAAACGGAAAAAATTCTAAAATTTCTTGAAAATAACAAGATAGTAGGTTGAAAGTAAACAGTACCTGGAACGTATTACTAAACGCCTACCGTCTTTTCATCCGGAAGCTAAAGGAGAATTCGTCTACTGGGACTCTTATCCGTTTTTTATGGTTTTTATTCCTGTATTTTACCGGAAGGTATTTCCTCTTGCTTTTTGAAGGATTCCTTTTTTTTTCACTTCTGCACGAACCATTCCTTTTTACCGTTAACCAGGTATCAACAGCTTTCCTGGGGCTTTTTTACGATAACCTCACTTCTACCCCGGAATATATTGTATGGATCAACAACAGGGAGGTAATCCGGCTTGCTGCAGGTTGTTCAGGCCTTCAGCCTGTTTTAAGGATCACCTTCATTCTCATGTTGTACCCTGTTTCCTGGAAGGCAAAAGCATGGCTCCTCCCGCTCTCCTGGTTCATCCTGGTTGTTGCAGCTGCAATCCACTTTATCCTGCTTATTCCCGTTGCCTTTCACTGGCCTGAATATTACAGCTTCAGCCACAACTGGGGCACCCGTATCATCTTTTACGGCTTCTATTTTCTTACATGGAGGATCTGGGAGAAAGTTGGTTTTCCTTCCTGTTAATAAAAACTTACATCTTCAGCAGGTAATCCCGATAACCCTTCTCCGATTGGTATATCTTTACAAGGGTTTTACGATAGGTTCACCGGATGAAACGTACACTATTGGTCCTGCTCCTTTCGTGGATGGTTCTCTTATTTGCAGTAAAGGGGATCGCCCTGTCGGTTGATTTTTCATTCTCTGCCGGGTGCCTGGGGACACCAACCACACTGACCAGCATCTCTACGCCTCCCGACAGCATCCTTGCTTTGCTTTGGGATATGGATGCTGATGGCCTGTTCAATGATGCATCAGGGGCCACTGCCATCTGGACATTCAACTCCATCGGGAATCACTCGGTCGGCCTACAGGCTGTTGCGAAAGATGGCACAATAAAAGCCATCTACAAGGAAGTGCCGGTATCCGGAGTCCAGGCTTCGTTTTCATTTGATGCCGGTTGCGTGGGACAACCCATCCGGTTTACCGACCACTCCATCGTATTTGCAGATTCAGTGATCATTCGGAACTGGAATTTTGGTGATGGCTCTCCCTCCACAGATGAAAAAAATCCCCTGCATATATTCAGTGAGGTCGGTACCTTTACAGTCTCACTCTGGGTCATCACCAGCCTGGGTTGTCAGGATAGCATTAACAGTGAGATCGTTATCCAGGCACAACCCTCCTATACACTGCGCTTCAATGGCGATACTGCAACGTTCCACAACGATACCATCCTGGTGGAGGTTCTGGGGACAAAGGACAGTGTTATCTGGAATGATACGATCAAAGGTAACGTCCTGGCAATCACTCACCCAGGCAATTATTCAGTATCTGTTTATCTGAACGGGTGTTTTACCACTACTTCATTCACCATCCGGGATCACCAGGAGACACAAGCCAGCATCATGACCCTCTTTACCCCAAATGCAGATGGTTATAATGATTTCTGGGTCGTTCGCCTCACGCCGAACCAGGTAAGCTGTTCTGTCAGAGTGTTTGACAGTTGGGGGAACCTGGTATATGAAGACGACGACTACAAGAACACCTGGGATGGCCGCACGGATACAAACGAACTCCCTTCCGGGCCATATTATTATGTAGTACTATTCTCTGATGGTCTGATCAACAAGGGTACATTAAACATCTTACGGTAGATGAGTGCGAGAATCATCATAACATTCCTGATCATTCTGATCTGTTTGCATATGACCGGGGCTGTCCGTTCCCAGAATAACGCCAACGAGATGCAGTACCTGGTCAATCCTTCCTGCCTGGCGCCAACCCTGTTTGAGAACACGACAAATTTTTCAGGATTTTTTACATACCGGAGCGAATGGTCAGGGTTCCAGGGAAACCCATCTGTTGCCCTGTTGGATATCTCGGGGACCCTGAAAGATAAAATGTACTTCGGCGGAGAGATCCGTTACCAGGGCGCAACGGTATTCCGTTCATTTTATCTGTCGCTCAAATATGCCTTTCAGATAAAGATCCAGGAGGATCAATTCCTGACGCTGGGCCTCAATCCTGTTTTTTATCAAAACATTCTTGACATCTCCTCTGCGACGGTTTTCGATCCGGGGGATCCGTTGCTTGAAGGAAAAGACCGTATCAGCCAGTCGAAGCTTAACATCGGAGCAGGATTGTCCTACAGGCTGAAACGGTTCGTCCTGAGCTTCTACGCACCCATGCTGCTGAATAACAAGTCGGCGTACGACGAATCAATTGAAGGGTCCCTCTCGTTCCCACAGAATTTGATGGTGTATATTTCCAACGATTTTATCGCTCACCGTTCATGGTTGGTAAAGCCAACGTTAAGGATCAATATCATAACAGGTTCAACCACTCTCTTTGAGCTAAGTCTGCTTACCGGAAGGATAGACCAGTTCTGGTTTTCCGCTCTTTACAGAAGCAATAAGATGCTGGGGCTTTCCGTTGGCGGGCTCCTCTGGAAGAAGGTAGTGATCAGCTACGGCTATGAATTTTTCACGGGGAACAATCCGGGTATCCATACAGGTACGCATGAAATTACATTAGGGTATAAAATAGGGCGGTCCAAGATTATAAATCCGGAATTAAAAGACTACTTTTAGGGGGCCTTTTAAGATAAGGCAGGAGGAATGGGGCATGAGGAATGAGCATGAGGAATGAGGCATAAGGCAAAAGGCATGAGTAATTTGGCACAATATATAAATCGGGAACTGGGACCAGGCAGTTCGCAGTCCGCAGTGCACAGTTCGCAGTCCGCAGTGCACAGTATAATTACCTCGACCTTGTCGCCCCGGCTTTTGACCCTGTTGATTTTCCTTGTTTTTTCCCTTGTTTCCTCCTCCCAGATCTTCAGCCAGGTTGCCTGGAATAAAAAAGGTGGTGTTGCTTTCAGGATTGACGATAACCATCCATTATGGAAATACATCAGCTTCGACAGTCTTTTTTCCATCTATGGATTCAAGTTCTGCCCGGCTCTTAACCTTGAATCAGCCGATTGGTACCCTGGTTATATTGAGTCATTGAAACCAATCTTAGCAAATGGTAATGAATTGATGGATCACTCCCCCAATCACTCTACCTGCCTTCTGTTGCTTACGAATATTGAGGACACAGCAATCTACCATGGAAATTCATTTGTTGACCACATTAACGGGAACAGGATTTGTTTCAAATGGGAAAGCATGGACACAACAACGATCCAGGGGGAAGGGCCAGTAAATATTTATGAAAACTTAGTTATCAGTGTACTTCCTGGTGAATTCCACGATCTATACAATCCGCAGTACCTACCGATGTTGAACATCCCCCTTACAGGCCAGATTTATACCTGGTCAAACCTTTATAATTTAAATCCTCTCGATCCCGATACACTGACACTGCTTTCCTTGTGGGAGGAAACGGTAAGCCTGGGAATTCATGCGGGTATCCCTTATCATAAACTGACCTCGTTTGATGTCAAACTACCTCAGGAGGTGCTGGTCATGCTTGGAGAACGGACGCTGGCAATTTGCAACAAGTATTCTCTGGCACGTCCTTTTTCTTGGATCCAGCCATTCGGGGCTTTCCCGCTGCTCTACAAAGATGAACTGGCCCAAAGCATGGGAGCCTTGCTTGGATACACCGGTGGCGCTACATATAATGATGAATCATATAAAACGTACAACGAATATAATCCCATCAATGACAAACAGTTTGCTATGATGTTCGGAGATTTCAGAACCCCTGACCTGACTGCGAAAGAGAATAAAAATCTAATTGCCAACGGGATAGCAAAACACCAGCTGTTAATCGATCAGAACCATTTTACCGTCAGTTCAGCTGACTGGCCTGGCTATATAAAACGGACCGATTCAATACTAAGCTGGTTGTCAGCCAACAACATACCTGTATTAACCCAGCGGGAATGGACGGCGATGTTATTTGACAGTGTTACCAATCCATCCGTCAACATCTTCCCGCTTCTTCAAACTGATCTGAATGAAGACCAGATCCCTGATGGCTATCAACTGGATGAGGGAGTGATGATCCATGATGATGGTGTTTCACAAAGTGATAATAAATCGATTCAGATCTCTTCCACCGGGAACCTGTTCAGAATCTATGAGTTGGGTGGTCTGGAAAAAGGAACCAACCATTTTACATTTTATTCCAAAGGATCTCCCGGCAATGTCCTGTATTTCTGGATCACCTACCCTGAAACCGGCGGAAGTTATCATATTGATTTTCTGGCCGATGAAGCTTCTTGGACGCAACACACGACCACCATTGATATCCCTGAAGATATCTCGGTGGTCGATATTGAGATGGAGTGCCACACCTACACCAGCGGTGAAGTCAGGGTCAGCGGGATGGAACTTCGTGGGGTTGGTCGCCCTGTGGTTTCGCATGAATCGCTCACCATAATGACCAATCAGCAATTTCCGGCACTCAGCTTGGATACCATCATTTCCGATCCAACTTTCTCGCTGCAGGAGCTTACTATATCGGTTTCCAACCCTGGTTCTTTTGGTTATGACCTGGATATACAGTCAGGAACCCTGACGGTTTACAAACCCTATTCTTTCTGGAAAGGCAGTGACAGCCTGATGCTGAAAGTTGTAAACCCGTTAGGTGGGGCCGACAGCGCCTGGCTGTCTTTCACTGCCATCCAGACTGAAATCTGCAAGGGCCAATCGATTACACTCACTGTTCTGAATCCTCCTGCTGATGCTACATTCCTCTGGACCTCAGATCCAAAGGATTATTCGATGACTTCAACCACGATATACAACCCGACAGTTACTCCTGAACAGACAACGAATTATACGGTGGCCATAACCTCTCAGGGTTTGACTGAATTCGAATATATCACAGTTTCGGTCTACCAGGGTGGAAATGCCAACTTATCCGGCCCGTTACCGGCTTATTGCGCCAATGCCTCTCCTGTTGAACTATTCGGGGAGCCACCCGGAGGAACATTCTCAGGTCCCGGAGTTTCAGGAAATTATTTCTATCCTGGCTCTGCGAACACGGGAAAAAATATGCTTTACTATACCGTTTCAGATCCGGGCGGCTGTGACGGACAAGACTCCATGAGCGTGATTATTCAGCCTATTCCAAAACTTACGCTTCCTTCTGATACTGTAATCTGTTACTGGCAGACTATTTCCCTGGATGGAGGATCAGGTTTCGACAGCTATCTGTGGTCGACGGGAGAAACAACCTCATCAGTATATATAAATGCCTCAGGGATGGGTTCCGACAGTACCCGGCAGATTGTCCTGATCGTGACAAAAGACGGTTGTCCGGCCATTGACACAACCATTGTAAGTTTCAAGGCCTGTACAGGTATCGGCTCTGTTCTTTCCCACGCATCCTGCTTTCTAGTATACCCCAATCCTGTTTCATCCAGCCTTTTCATTGAGAACATATGTTTAAATGATCCCGTCAGCGGTAAAATCTTTGATATTGTTGGACGAGAGAAATTAACACTGCAGATAGATGCCAGGAAAACCAACCTTGATATTGGCTCTCTCCCTGCCGGAGTGTATATATTATCCATAAATAGCCCCGGGATCTCAACGATCACACGATTTGTGAAGGTAGAGTGACAGGGGATTCAGGATATAGGTGATACTATTTTGTTACCCAAAATAACAAAGACCTGTAA
>Ga0172369_10002656_pt1 | contig 24277 bp, 16 predicted proteins | sample LakKiv25m_FD_114539 | JGI IMG/M metagenome (GOLD analysis project Ga0172369, IMG submission 114539) | Freshwater microbial communities from Kabuno Bay, South-Kivu, Congo - kab_022012_11.25m | ecosystem: Environmental > Aquatic > Freshwater > Lake | place: Democratic Republic of the Congo...
ACTTACTCCACTTAGCGTATCTACTTTACTTGCGTATCCATAACTACCACTTGTAAATGAGGTAGAGGCAAGGGAAAAAGTGCCAATGTTCATCATTTGCACTGGTAAAGGAGCGCCATCATCTGAATGTACAGTTGATATGTATTTCCTATGTTCCACTCCGTTTAATGTGTCTATAAATGACTGTTGGGCAATGCTTTTAGATGCCAACAACAACACTATCATTATGAATATTCTTTTCATTTAGATTCTCCTTTTAATTACAAAAATAAATATAAATTACATTTAATACAATTATCATTCATTATACAGAGATATTAATTGTTTTATGTATCTATTTTTTTCTCTGCCTTGAATATCTTTTCTATTGTTTTTAAGTTGATTAATTGCCGAAAGTATTATCTGGCGCATTATAATAGGTTTGCCAAGTTCAGCATTATTTTCATTCCAATCCCTAATCTTACTTATCACCTCACGCTGTTTAGAAATATTTCCATTCCTAATCTTATCATCAATAGCTTCCATCATTTGTTCTTTAAACATAGCAGATGCTTTACTTCTATCACTCGTTATCATATCTATAACTGTTTTTAATTCTTTTGCATTAGTAGCTTTTGTAGAACCAAAACCTAATGCTTGCATACCTATATTATATGGCGTAAAATTTTCTGGTTTAATTAACGTATCACCAGAATGTGTCTGCAAACCTATCTGTGATTGCTTAACTGCGTTAGTTAAGTTTCTAATCATTGATATAGTTTGTAATGGTGGTGTATCTACAATAGATTTCCAATCTCCATTAACCATCTTATACATTGTAGAAAATGTAGATGCTGGCATATCTATACCCGCTTTAAGTCCACCCAATACACTTTGTTGAGATTTGAACGCATCTAATCCAGTTATAGTATCCATTAATTCGCCCAAACCAGTTTGAGCAAGTACATCTCCCATACCAGTAGACTTACTTACATCAACCCCAGCCAATGTAGGTGCGCCATTCAACATAAAATTACTAAACTCTGGAGAAGAAAGTATGCCTGGTAAGTTAGCCATAAACTTCCGCATCTCAAGTTCGGTATCTTTCTTGAATATAGCTCTAATTATATTCTGCATATCGGTAGAGAAGGGTACTCCACCTATACCAGCCAACATTAACATAGGCAAATTAGCATAAGCAAATGCCCAGAGTTGACCTTTGTCAAACTTATTACTACCCTTGAAACCTTCCATTACACCATATTTCAATGCTTGTGAATACATGTGCATATAATTATGCGTAAATGATTTCATCATATATTGATTTTTCAGTAAGGTGCGAAGAACTCCACGAGACTTTTGTAAAGCCAATGGAGTATTAATAGATGGTAATATATTTATTTTGGCATTTGTTAATATAGCTTGATTATAAGCATATTCTTCCGCTTGCATTTCAGTCATCTTACCTTCATTAACAAGCTTTTCCGCTTCCAATATGCCTATCTTATAACCAGCTACCAATGCAGTTGCTCTGTTTATTTCTTCTACTTGAATATTGCCAAAACCAAGTATCTTCTGCGATGTTTTGTATAACTGTCGTTGAGCATTAGTTTCACCAGTCATTTGTTCTTCGGTAAGTACTGGACTGATATTACCAGCTTTAGCAAATGTCTTAAAAATAGGATACATCGCTTCATCTTCTTGTAACATAGTAGGCAAAGGCTTACCAGCCTCTTCCATTTTATAAAGTTTAAGTAATCTTGTACCCTGTTTGAAACTATCAAATAGTTCTGGTAATGCTCTTGAATGATGATATTGAGCAAGTATAGGTAAACCAGTAGAAAGTAAACCAGTAGCATTGGTAAACCACTGACGTGGATTAAACATAATAGCACCATAGGTTATATTACGTATACCAGCTATAATTGAATTTTCAGCTTTAGTAGTACGCAACATCTCCTTACCCAAATCTTGTATGTAAGATAAATCCTTCTTATCAACTACTTTATCATAATCACGAAGCAAATTAGATATTTCTAACTGCATATAGTTATTAGAGTTTCTACGTGCCATTTCTGAATTAAGGTCTTTAAGGGATTGTATAACATCACTAAGCTCTTCACTACCACCAGCTATACCCTTACGTTCCTCAAACCTTTTATTAAGCATTTGACTCTGCAGATAGTTATTAATCTGCTCTATCTCTTTAGCATCTTTATTAGCACCTACTTGATTAAGTATTCTTTGTAAATCGAAGTAACCAAGTTTTCTGCCAAGTTCATCAAAATAATTTGCTTCATCTTTAATATGATAAACACTAAAAGCATTTTCTGCTAATTGCTTGCCCATTAAATCCGCTTCGTTTTGTGTAAGTTGACCTTGATTCATTAAATATTTAATGAAACCATCTTTATTGGCAAGTTTAGTGCGAATAGCTTCTTGCGCTGCCATTATAGATGGATAATGTTCTCTAAAGATAACCTCAGATTGATTATTTCCAATGTCTTTTCTAAGCGATAACACAAATTTTTCGTTAGGCAAAGTACGTGGAATATATGAATCTCTAAAATTATCTTTAGTATCTAATTTAGCAAGATAATTAATAGGTTCACTATATGTTCTATCCATGCTTGCATTAGATTGCCATCTTCCAACTAACTTATCTGCTAATTCATCTATTGACATTACACTCTTAGTTGGGTCATTAGAATTAAAATTAGCCTCAGCATTTCTACCTATAAGTAAAGCCAACTGTTCATAATTTGGAACTGTTTTAACTTTATTCTGATAGTCTTTAATTTGCGCTAATGCATTAGCTTTGTCTTTTCCATACGCTTTACTATCGAATAATTCACCTTTCATTGAATCATAAGTATACAACTTCTTGGCTTCAACAGAATTCAGTTTCTTTTTAACATCATCTAATCTAATAAGACCATCGTCAAATAAACCACTAAGTTTTTCTGACATCTTAGGCATAACTTCATCTATTTTAATAATAGGATTAGCAAATACCGCATTAGCTATATCTTTCATTTCATCAACTAACTGTTTGTCTATGCCCATCTTAGACGTAGGTGTTTGAAGTAAACGCTTAACTGTTCCATATTTATCTCTAAACAAAGACTCTTTAATGTTTTCAGTAGCTATCTCTTGCTTGTTGATTTCATTTTCTTCAAACTTACGCAAAACATTCCATACTTTATCACTAACTTTATTCCATTCTACCTTGCTTTCTTTGCCATCATTATTATAATGATAATAAGTGCCTTTATTAATATCATTTAATGATTGTAAAAAGTTAGGCAGTTCTTCTTTAGTTGGTACTCTTTCACTATTATTATTAAAATACTGTTTTAAATCAGCAATGTTCTTAATTTCTTCTGGTGATAAGTTAACCATTATTTCTCTATGTAATCCATCAAGTATATCATTAGCTTGACCAGCTATGTATTTTGTTCTACCTTCATTAATATTCTTAGATTTAGTAATTTCATCTATTAATGATTTAGTAGCCCCACCTTTTTCAATACTAAGTTTAGTAAGTACCCATAAAGGTTGAGACATATTTTGTATGAAACTTTTAGCAGTAGAATTATAATGGTCTAACAATTTACCAAATGTAGTAACTTTGTTAGCATTTTCATTTATCACACTTTGTGGTATTATTTTGCGGTTAACCTCTTTCCATTGCTCATTAGATACTTCATCTTTTAATTTTTCTTTATAAGGGTCTGTGTAACTTTCATTAAATAATTTAAATGTAGTTTCGTTAGGCGCTAATGAAGTATTGTAAAGATTAAACTCTTGCCCATCATTCGGTAAAATTTTAGTTTCAAACCATTCGTTGCCATAAGCATCTCTTGCTTTGTACCAGTTATCTCTGCGTAATCTACGACCAGACATACCCACTGATTCCTCATAGAATTTTTGGACTGGATACGCATTGCTCGCTAAAGCATTTTGCATATCTTTGAGATGCTGTTTATATGATGCAAGTTTGCTTTCTAAATCTTTAATCGTCCTGCTCCTAAAGGCATCCAGTTCAAGATTGCTAACTTTGCCACCTGAATAATTTGGGTGTTCAACATCTTCAAGTTTGTATTTCTCAGTAAGTTTATCGTAACCCATCGCCCTATATTTTCCAATTTTTTCATTCATATAGGGGATAATATCTTCAGTTAGTTTTATTTCCTTTTCAATATCATTAAACCTCTCTATTTTACTAATAGATTCTTTAGTGGGAAATCTAACTGCATTATAACCATTATCTTTGGCATATTGTATTAATGATTTAATTTGCAATTCATGGAATATAGGTTTAAGCGATTGTAAATATTCTTGTTGAGAACCAACAATTTTACTATTTTCATAATCTCGTTTATCCCATCTTTCAGCTTCCCCTTCTTTATTATTTGCATATAAATAACCATCTTTATCTGGTGATTGAGTTACAGTATAAGACTCTCCTATTAATTTTATTTTATCACCAATTTTCAAATCTTCCCATTTAGGTGCATTTGTATATTGTAATTGTCCCTGTATTTCATTAACATTTAATATACCAGTTTTTTTACCATCAATTATTTCATCTTCTACTCTTGCCCAGCCGACAGATTCTTCTCTGTTGTTCCAATAATTGTGCATTTGTTCAACCCATTCACCAGGCATATCAAATGATAATATACGATAATTAGATGCTTGAGAATTTTCTAAAGGCATAGTAATATCTCTGCTTATATCTTTAGAACCCGAAGTGGTCATATCAGAAAATTGTTGAGATGGTTCAAAAGCCTTTTGCTTTTCCAATGCCTCATCTATTTCGGATTGCATTATTGACATTAATGCATCTTTATCTTTTGTCTCATAACCATATTTATCTCTGATATAATCAATCGTTGTAACTCCATTTTTGAGATTATCTAAATCAACTTGTTTTTCTTGGGCATAATCTTTCATTTCCCATCTATTCAAGGGTTGACCAACTACATTAATCTGTATCGGGAATAATTTTTCGGCTACTCTGCGTTTAAATTCATCTCCATTTAATTTCTCACCATCTTGCAAAAATGATTTAAGATAATTAATTTCAGTATCTTTAACACCCTTGTTCTTTAATCTGCTCCAAAAGCCATCTCCTACTTTAATTGTTTCATTATCTAATATGCCTTTGGTTGACTTAACATTAAATCTAATTAAACCCGATAACGCTTCTGACATATTGTTTAATATACTTTTGCGATTATTCTCATTAACTTCTTTAACTATATCTCTAAACGACATATCACCATCAAGCAACTTACGATATACTTCTGCAGAACTGTATAATCCATGACCAGTAAAGAAGTTCTTTAACTTTTCCCATACTTCTTTTACTTTAGATAATATACCATATTCATCTGGTCGGTAGCCTTGTCTAAATTCATTTACTCTGTTAAATAATTCTTCATGAGCATTTCCCCAGCTATAACTGCCAATCTCACCATCACTACCTAAATCTTTAAGTAATTTATTAACAGATTTATCTCCAGTTAATATAGCAGATACATGTATAAGTTCCTCTAAAGGTGCATCTTTACCAGTCAAAGATTGGAAGCTAACCTTAACTTTGCCGTTTGGTAATATCTCAGTAACAGCAGTTCTCGTCTTGCCTTGCTCCACACCTTCTTGATTTATATTCTGGTCAAATGCTAATTCAACATTGTCACCAAATCTTTCGGCAAAACTTTTCTTAATAGCATCTTGGTCAACTGGTTGGTCGGCTATATTAGATGAATTATAAAGTTGTTTTAATCTATAAGGGTTGAATAATGCTTTGTAATCTTCTGCTTCTTTCGCAGTAATCTTACCATCCTCAACCGATTTATTTATAGCTTGTTCTAATGTTAAATTTTTGTCTATGTATTGAGCAACTTCTTCACCTACCCCAGCAATCTTATCAGCTTGGGAAACTGTCCCAGATGGTTTAATTCCAGATATCTCTTTATATGCTCTATTTATGACAAAATTCTTTTCTTTAGATGTTAATATATTAGACTTCCTAATTGATTCTGTATCTAATGGGTCTAATCCTTCGTTCTTTAATATATTTACTAATGTATCATATTCAGCAGAATTTTTACCACTTGCAGATAAACTAATTACTCTTAATGGTTGTCTATTGCCATCCGATATTTCATCATCTTCACCAAATGCTTGTTTTGCTAATTCACTTTTACGAGTATGTAAATTAACATTCGTACCCAATTCAGCATCTGCTATTTCTGCAGCGATAGCTTGGTCTTGCAATGGGATATTAGATATGTTCATATCATTCAATGCAGCGTTGGCTTCTCTATCTTTTGTATTTTTAAGTTCATTAATATAATCCAATATTCCAGCTTGACGCAACGCATCAACTGATTTCTGATTATAATTGCCTTTAATCTTAGCTTCTTCATTATACCTTTTAAGCACGCCTTCCGCTTTTGCACCAGTTACTATGTTATTGGTATTACTAATACCAAGCGCATTAAGTACAAGTTGTTGTATATCATTTCTAAATGTACGTCTCTTTGCATCACTTAAGTCTGTTGGCAAATTCTTCATTAACTCATCAGTAATATCATCAAACTTCTTTTTATTAGATGCGTATTCGGGCGCACCCCTTGAAGCGTCTAAATCATTAACTACATTAAATACATCTCTTGTTGAAGGAAGATTAGAGGTACTTAATGGTACGATTTCGCTTGTAGCTTCAATAGGAGCGCTTGGTGGAACTTTCTCGCTTTTACCTTGATTTACTATACCTTCGGGTACGTTCGTTGAACCTTGCCCTATTTCTGGCGTTATTTTCTCGGTTGGTATAGGTTCGGTTATTTGTTTTTCCCCTTCTGTTTTAGATTCTTCATTAATCGAACTTATCTGCTTTTCTTGAGCTACTTGTGTCGTTCCATTGACTTCTTCATTGGACTTCGTTGGCGTTGCTCCCACATTGACATCGCTATCGCCACTGCTTCTTTGGGTGACTTCTTCTCCTCGTGTACTAATTTGTGTATTTTCTGGCTGACCCATTTGTTTTTGTTCATCTATAACTCCTTTATTTAATACGGTATAAGATGTAGATTCTGGAATAATTTTTTGCTCTCCATTATCAGTTTTAATTACAAAAACCTTCTTGAGATTACCAGTATTCTCATCTAATTGAGATGCTTTTTTAATAATAGTAGCTTTAACTTGTTCACCATCTAAAGTTAATGATATTTTATCGCCTACTTTAGCTTTCCCTTTTTTATTCTCGGCTGTAGTTTTATCAACTATTGCTCCATTCTCTTTCATTGTATTTACTTCTGCTGGAGTAAATTCAACATTACCAATAGAACCACCACCTTTGTCGTCTTGCACAAAAGGAATAGGCTCTTTGCCTTTAGCTTCATATTGATATGTTGAATTAGCTAATTCTTCATAGCCCAACGGAAACTCACCTGTTTCTGCTGCTTTTTTAATCTCAGCAGTTGTCATAGCTTCTACTATGTCATTGGCTTTAACTACACCATATTTAGGTTCAAGGAGACCAATAGCATCAGCTTTATCTTTCTCAGCAGAAGCACCTCCATATATAGTACCAGTTTCAGTTTCCTCAAGTTTCACAATACCACGACTACCACCACTATTAACTTCAGCTATACTATTTTGCCGTAATCTGCTTTTAGTTTCTTTCTTGGTTTCTTGTTCTATAATGGATTCAGCAGCAGTTTTAACTATTTCTGCAGCTTTCTGCATTGGCTTGGGTTGTCCGTTAAACTTTTCTGTAAATGCTTGTGGATTAACGAAGAACTCTTTTATGTTGTTAAATACAAATTTCTTAACATCAGAATAAGGAATGCTAAATTCATCACTAAATGAAATCATTTTATTCTGCAGTTCTTTTTCTTCGGGTAATCTTGTGCGAGAAAATGTTTTAGACATATCGCCAATAACGGTAGAACCAGCAGTTAATTCAGCAAAATATCTTATCTTATCAGAATTTTCTTTTACATATTCTTCTGGTAATTCTTTAGTCCATCGGTCATAAATTTTTTTACCGTTTTTCTGTATTCTAACTTGTTCAAGTGCTTGCGTGTAAGTAAGTCTATTATGGTTAGGCATTTCATTGTAAAAAAATAAGTCTTTCTTGGTATTTTCATTAGCCTCAAAACCATCACTTATTTTAACTATATTGCCTTTACTAAATGCTTCATTATCTATCTTAAACAGTTTACCGTTTTCCTCTAAGAAATAATCATGACTAAATGATAAAGGATTATCTTTGTTATCATATTTAGTTGCAAATACTTTTATATCTTTAGTCTTTTGTAGATTTATTATTCTTTTGTAAGCTGGTATATCTACTATATGAGTAGAAGCAAAAGCTAAACCAGTTGCTAAAGCATCTTCATCAGAACCACCAGACATCTTGGTAGAACCATAACCAAAACCAAACGAACCTGGTATAGAGCCAACTTGTTCAAAAAACGCTGGATTCTTTCTCATTATTTGTTTAGTTACGGCTATATTATCAAATAATTTACCAGTTAAACTTCGACTTAATCCACCAGTAACCGCAGCACCCGCCCCCAATGCAGAGTTATGTAAAAATATATTTGAATAAACATCTAAATTTTGATTAGTTTTTACAGCGTCAACATATTGTGGAATACCCATAATATTAAATACGGTAGATTGTTTGGCTACATCAGCTACAACTTTACCAAATCCTTTAGCTGCACGTGCGCTTGCTAAAAATGGCGTAGCCATACCCGCAGTTAATGCTTCGGTAGCATACATTAAAGGCAAATCCCATAACATAGATACAGATGCTTCTGCTGTTTTATCAAAGAAACTTTTCTCTTTATCGGCATCAGTTACTCTACCAGCAAAATCATAAATAGTTTTAGCCTCTAATGGAGCAAGACTAAGTTTATGCCCATCAAAATATACACCATCTTCTTGAAAAGAAAAGTCGGATAATCCACCATCCACACCAATAAGTTTATCTATACCAAGTGATTTAGCCCAACCACCAGTCATAGAACTATTAAATGTTCTTTGAGCAAAACTTGAATTTACGTAACCTTTGCCAGCTACTATCTGATTAAATATAGTAGCAAATGCTTTTTTTTCTGGTTTATCTTCTTCTTGAATAATTATAGGTTTTACTTTAGAATTAAACTTAGCATTTTCTGTCCCATTTTCTACAAATACATTCTCATTTTTAGGAATACCTAAAATAGACTCAAACTCTTTAGATAAAACATAATTATTATAACCTTCTCTGTTATTATCATTTTTATTATAATAATCAATAAACTTAGAATTAACATCTACACTTTGTAATGCATTTCTAAATTGGTTAGACATCATTGACGATAACGAAACGTCTGGAATTTTTTTACTCATATTATTATTTACCAAGCATAAAGTCTAAATATTGTTGTTTCTCGGATAAATCACTATAAGTACTATCAAATGCATCTCCTACATTAAATAAACTTTTTTGCTTTAATTTATCTGCTTTTCCCGATATAACTGCATCCATTTTAACAACCCAAGTAGGGTCATAAATTGCCGAACCATTATATAAATCAGAAGAAGAATGCACTCTGATTATATCTTGCGAGCCTTGCAATGCAGCTCTAACAAATAATTGATTTTGATTACTATATTTTTTTGCTATTTCTTCATCTGTTAAAACTTGAGTCCATCCTATGTGCCTAACATCTTTGTCTTTATTTATGTTATATTTTACATCATACCAAGCACTACCAAATGTATGCGCTAATATAGTTGTAGAATTATCAAGTTTACCACCTGGTGCAAAATATTCATCAAGTTCTTTTAAGAATCTTTCATCTATCACATTACTCAAGCTATCTTGGATATTAGATATTCTTCCATTTTTTCTATAATCAGAATAAGCCTTTTTTGCCTCATCAGTTAAACCCATCCATACTTGAGAAGAATACCTTGCATCATTAATAGCACCAATAACAAGTTGTTGATTTGCAGCATTAAGTTTTAATGTTTCAAGATTAATTTTACTTTTCTCTAAATTAATTCTTGCTAAATCTAATGGGTCAACTTGTTTAGACTTTAAACCTTTCTCTGCCTTGTTTATCATTCCAAACACAGCTTCATTTAATACGCCATCTGATATTTCGGGAAACTTTTCTTTAAGTGAATTAACAATAGCAATAACTTGTCCACGATGTTCTAATATTTTACCATTACCATAATCAGTATTACCATAAATTTCTTCGCCTTGCATAGATAAAAAAACATCATTAGATGCAATAGCATCATTAACCTTCTGTAAATCTTCATTTTTAGCAACATCTTTTTCCCATTGTAACTTCTTACTTAAATCCCATTCATAATTAGTAAGTTCTTTAGCGTATTGTAGTTTAACTATTGGCAGTTTAGCCTTTGCTTCTTCATTAGATTTATATTTATCTATTTGGTCGGCGATTACTTTACCCATTCGCATACCATCTTCACCAAGCGTCATCATAACTGGAACTATATCTGCGCTAATCTTATCCCATTTATCCAAACGATTAATAGAATTAGCAAGAGTAGTTGCAAAATTAGCAGCATCAGTAAACATTTTACTATTTTTATCTTGTTCATTTATTTGTTGCGCAGCAGTTTTGTTTACTCCATCTATTTGCTGAGTAGTAGTTTGCAACATATCACCAATTCTTGTTTTGTATTGGTTATACAAATTGACAAGACTATCATTTTGTTTCTGCTCTTTATAAGCATTACCTACTTGCGCTAATCCACCAAGAAAGTTACCAGCACTCAGTCTATTTAAATCTTCTATAAATGTATTAGCCATTTTACACCTTAATTAGTATCTTTTGTGTTAAAGTCTTTATATGCTTGTGCAAAGTTACCATAACCTTTCATAAGTAAATCAAGCGAACTTAATCCACTCATTAATCCTCGTTGACCAGATGTTTGTGTTGGCATACCAATGCCAAAATCCCCCATAATTTTCAATGCATTTAATGTTCTACTTTTGGCTTGCGCATCCAAATCTGCGAATAAGTTAGTCCCCCATTGAGTTGCTCCAGCAGCACCTTGCTCACCTTGTGCTATAATAGGCGCTAATTCGCTTACATACATACTTGCAGATGGTTGACCATTAGGTACTCCACTTGCATTTAATCTTTCACCAAGCGAAGCCCCTACCGCACCTGCAGATACATTAGCCGCACCTCTATACATGCCCGATATAGATTTAACAATATTATCTAAATCTGATTTACTAAATGCAGTAGAAGATAAATATGGCATATAACCCTTTGCCATATCAGACATTTGCTTATAGTAATCTTCTTGTGGAGATGATTTACTTCCAAGCAATCCACCGCCAAGCGATAATAAAGATGATATAGCACCTACATAAGGTATGCTATCTAATAAAATATTTGCTCCTTCACCCATTTGATATTCCTTTTTAATTATTAAATTAAACTCCTAAATCTTCATACCAATTCTTCTAAAATAACATTAGAATCTTTATCAACCACTTGATGATATAACTTATCATTTATCTTAATAACGGAAGTGTTTTTAGTTTTATCAATTCTGCTTTCACCTTCTACCATTTCATTTTTATCACCATATCCAATAGTGTCGGATACAATAGCACCTTTAGATGTATTAACGAAACTGATGATTTCAGAATCATCTCTAAACTCTTTACGTTTGCTATTTGGATATACAGTTCTCATTAATTATTGCTTCTTGAAAGTTCGTACCATGTATCAGCAGAAGAATCATACCATAAAGTTATGGTATCGTATTGTCCCATTAAAAAATTTCCAGAGAGCGCCAAATTGGTTACGCCATCTGCCAACAATATTGTCGGGACTCCAACATTTATTAAAATCAACACTTGCCCATCATCCCCTCCGATAAGTTCATTTATACTGCAAGCTCCAGCCGATTGTATTTTCATAACAGGTTTTATGTCACCAACCGCCAACAAGCCTGGAGTAGCGACAGAATCAAATGTAACCGCCGAACTGGATAAATATACACTACCAGATGTTGTCACAGAACCACTAAAAGTTGTCCCCGCACTAAAAGTCTTAGCACCACTTATTGTTTGCGTGGTCGCAGTACCAACATAATTACTTCGTACCCAAGATTTATTTGGTATTGTATCATTCGCAGATGAATTTCTAAACATTAATTCTGAATATGTAGTTGGAGTAAACCAAAGACTACCAGCATTTGTCGAAGCTGAAGCAGTATTTTTAAATTCAGTGCCAACCGATATACCATCTGAAAATGTTTTAGCTCCAGCTACTGTTTGAGTTCCAGTAGCTTGCACTATATTTGCTTTTGCAGTGGCAGTTAAATTATCCCAAGTAATAACTTCAGATTGATGTGTACCATCATATTTATGTTGTGTGTAAAAATTATTTTTAACAGAATTAATTGAATCTTGCCTTAATTTAATAGCCGCATCTACTAAAGTCCAATTATTATTAAGTGTATCTGCCCAGTTAAGCGTACCCGATGCAATACGTGTAATATAATAATTGCTTGTATAAGTGTTCTGCGCAAATATTGAAGCAGATAATAATATAAATAGCACAAATAATCTTTTCATTTCGTTTCCTTTTATTTAGTTTCCAAATTCATTTTCGCCAAACGGTGAGATACCAAAACCTACATCATAACTATGCACAACATTTTGACCAAGTATTTCATTATTATCTTCTGTATACGAATATTTTACAGATTTTAGTCTTATTAATTTAGATGAATATGTAATAAAATCAAAATAAATGCTTTTAAATCTTGTAGCTAATGGCATCAATAATTTATTAAATTTAGTATCAGTATTCAAAACATAAGTTAGTGAATACTCAGTCCCCTCATAACATATATGTACAATTAAATAGCACAGTTCACCAACTTCAACAGTATCATCTAATATAATATACATCTCTTGCAGTATATTCCAGTAATCTTCTACATTTGGAGTATGTTTATGTGTTGTAAAATTACCAGCTTTATACACAGAATAATCATATTTATAAACATCATTAATATATCTATAATAAAATATATTATCTTCTGTACCACAATACTCTTGAAATAGACCAGACAATGTTTTCTTTTTCCATTTCTTATACGGTATCTCATATATCATTATATCGAACTTAGTAAACGTATTAAAGCATACCCATAATTCTCTTTCCTTTGAGTTGTAAAACATTACAACTGCTTCTTTATCTGTGTCGGATATCGCATTCCAATAATTTTCGTGTGTTTGTACTAATAAATTAATAGGTGTTTCTATTCCACCAAAAAATGCATATACTCCATTTATATCACTCCAGAATAAACCATCGGTAGTTGGTTCACCATCTAAAGTTCTTGTAAGCGAATTAACTGAAGATATACCAACTGACCCACTAATAAGTTTAAGTTGTTTATATAAACCAGTTCCAGATGCTTGTATAAAATAAACATAAAACGAATTAGAGGTAAATATGCCTAAATTATTATCTGGTGTTATAGCTAATGCTTTATTTTGTTTGCTTTTGTTTATAATGAAATAACCAAAACCAGTATCCTCATCATAGGGGAATGCATCTGGTTGTATAGCGCCATTGGCAGATATATGTGATTGATATACCTTATAATCATTATTAATAAAATATACCCTACCTTTATGCGTTACTTCCGAATGTATGTTACTTTGATTATCTACTCTTTTCGTTTCTGGTAGATTATAATTATAATTAAGTGTAGTTGATGTTAATTCTGTTAAATTAAGTACAGCATATATTGACACACCACTTACCATAACAGAACCAGCACCACTTAATCCCATTGATTTACTAAGATAATAAATTCCATTTTTCTCGGCATATACTTCATAAGCCAATATACGCCAATCTATTTTCGTTAATGGGAATTGCATAACATAATCATTAGCAATGGTATTGTCGGTATAATGTACTAATCCACGTTGACCATCATCTGTTTTAAGAACAATAGCTAATTTATGTGGGATTATTTCAAAAGAATATAAATAAACATAACCATTTATATTAGAATACTTTACTGGAATTGTAAAAGATAAATCAATAATATAATTACCATCAGTTACACACATTAAATCAACATCTATCTCTACATCACCATAATCTTTTACACTTCCACTTCTATAAAAAGATTCTCCAGTAAAAGCATTATATATCGCCAAATCATAATTTGTAATAAAAGACGAATCTCCATCAACACCAACTAACCTTGCACCACTAACACCTACAGAAAATTTTATACTTTTTATATCTCTTATATTTTGCGGAGAAGATGTTAAGCCTTTGACTGAAGATATGGTAATATTTTTTCTTATCATGTTGCCAATGTCATTATAAGCATATAAACCATATATTTCGCTTCCGTATGTTGTTGGTTGTCTCCTAAAACCACTATCATCAACACCAACATTATAAGTGCATTCGCCAATATAATAAAAAGCAGTTAAAACACCATCGGTATTATAAGATGATGACGGCATTACGTTATTAAAATTAGCCTCTTTAGCAGAACCATTTTCAGAAGGAGAAGTGAGTATATCATTATTATATTGCCAACCAATCCATCTTGGACATAAAGAAAATCCTTGTTTCTCTACATATCCTGGCAAAGCATATACCACTATATTATCTATTTTGTAATTATTATTATGACCACCACCAAATGCAAGCATTTCAAAATTAGCATATTTTGCTTCAAACTCTAAATAATGTGCGCCGACAGTTGCCCATTCAATATATGCATTATCATATCCAGTGTCATGGTAAGTCCCATCATAATTATTTGGGAATTTAACATCAACTGCAATAGAACCAATTACCTGTTCTTTAATTGTAAATTCTAATCTATACCTTGTTCCGATAGTAAGTTCAGCAGTAGTTTGTACTAATTTATCCCATTGATTTACTGTAGCAAAGTTACAAGTTCCATCAGATATAGTTATACCAGTAGCCAACGTCCATTCTGTAACTATCGTATCAGAAAAATTACCGTCATTAATTAAATTTGCTATACCATAATATTGACGAGCATTCTCTATGTAATCTAAACTTAAATTAAGAATAACAACTGGACTATCAATTATACTTGCAAACGTACCTTTACAATTAAGATTAATCTTTAGACTATTATTAGCAAAATTGTAGTTAATATTATTTGGTTCGTTATCAGTTATTATGTAATCATTATCTCCATCAATACAAAGTAAATTATCATCAACATATACTTTTAAGTAGTGATATGTCGTACCTTTATAAAGTATATAAACAGTATGGTTATGCAAACCATCTGAATAAAATATACTAAACTTTTTAGATGATAATATAGAATAACCAGCACTTATATCAGCACTCACATTGGTCGGTAAGACAACTTTTATCGAGCCAAATGAATTCTGTATAAATCCATTTTCAAAATCCATAGAAGAAACATCAGCGATAATATTCGCTTTAGCATCTATTCCATCTATATCGGTAGTCGGTATCCAACTATCAAAATTTCTAAATTCAACTAATGGGAAATTGCCTGGCATTAAAATCCTCTTGATATATATGCTGATGGGTCGTTAAGAAACCCAAATCCACTAACTATTGGTGTTTCGGTTTGACGGTTTGACCAACCAGCAAAATCAGCTAAATATTTTTCATAATCCTTTCTATGGTTCGCCACCATATCCCTATAAGCAAAAAGCATTATATCGCTTTTAGCTGTTGGCAACAATCTAAGTAACCATTTTAATGTAACACCATGTACCACTGCCTCATGGAAAGCAAAGTGCATCTCTGGAGATGACGATAATATTATTGACGCATCATTGTTTATTTTTGTATAGTAAATCTGTATAGTACCAACAAACGCTGGTTTCCAAATCAACTTTTGTGGGACTGTATCGGTAAAACAATAACCAACACTGCCATCATATTTAAGATTTTCTTCGCTATAATAAATTTCTTGTGGGGTTGCATCTGTGACTATATCATTAAATGATGTAGTGGTTGGTTCTGTTATCGGATTCCATCTCATAAACTCTTCGTATTGCAGTTCTTTCCCGACAATAGCGACTCCATCACTATTCTTAAATGTCACTTCAAGTGGAGCATAAAAATCGCTTTCCATATCAATGGAATTAATGGTCTCTATACCACCAAACGCTGCATCACCGAATGCTTCTTCGCCAAACCCAAGACCAGTGTCGGCTTCGGCAGTACTATATTCTTTAAGTGTTTTAAGTGATTCCGATTGTCTGAGTATGTTGGTCACCACATCAAACAAATCTAACTTTAGTTTAGAAATGTCTTTGGGCATTATATTATCTACCGCATAACCCAAATTACTCATCACTCTATCAATTATGCCTTGATATGTCATTATACATTATCTCCAAGTGTTGTTGACTTATATGTTAATGAACCCATTATCTTAGCTTTAATAGTCGGGTCAACAGAAGCCAATAACTGGTCATAAGTTTGTTTAACAAATGTTAATGATTTATCAGATATTCCATTCCTTATTTCTGCTAAAGAAGCAATCCTATTAACAAGCAATGGATAATATTTATCTGGTAAATCAATATATTCAGTGTTATAATTATCCGATGTAACAAAATTTGGTTGTCTTTTATATTGTACCGATATTTGCATTGAATCTAAATTTACATCTGCACCAAAAACAATATTTATCATTGTACCTATTTCAGTGTATATGAATGATTCGTTATAGGGAAATTTAGCTGAACTATTAGCTCTATGGGTATTAAATTCGGTTAATGAAACTGGATAACCAGTAATTATTCCCGATGAACATTCTGCCCATACAGACTTTACTTTATCATATTTATCAAGTGTAGGTATTCCCGCCATATTAGTATAATAATATCTACCATAATTTGTTATCGGATTTAAAATTGCAGTATCAAGTAAACTTTCTTCATCTACATATCCAAGTATTATATGTATTTCAGATATTGCCATATTATAGAATACTCTACCAAGACTTTTTAATTGTAATCTTGCATCCTCTACGGCTATTAATTCTCTTGCTTCACCTATTACATCTTTTACTAAAATTGTTTTTGATGGAAAACGAGGCATATAAACTCCTTATTTTATGGACACGCCTAATTTAATAGCTATCCTATTGTCTAAAATCTGACTTCTTGACCAGTTATGTTCTCTATCTCTTGCTTCTCTTTCAGCTAAATCAAGTAATAAATCTTCCAAACCATTATAACCAACTATCGAATCTGAATCAACAGATTTAATATATGTCTTAGAATAAATATAAGTAACATTTGCCACAAACGATGCAGATGGCATTAAATAAATTCTTCTATCTCCATTGGATTCTTTTAGAATGGTAAAAAACTTTTCTCCATATCTCGGAGAAGATGTGTCGGATAAATAATCAAAATAAGTTGCTGGTTTTATCCAAGCGTATTGTTCATTATTCGCATTAATTAATTCAGTAATAGCTGTAATAGATGAATCAAGTTCAAGAGACATTCCATTTGTGATAGACAGAATACCTTTTGAAACCGTATGCACATCAGCTATCTGTTTCATTATAGGTGAATTTGAATAAGTTGCGATGATTCTTGTAAGTTCAGTTATTGCATCATTAACTATATCCACTAATTCAGATGACGCCCATCGCATACCATCAGAGTTCAAATCCTCTATCACAACACCAGTTAAAGTGCGTAGGTCTTGCAACCTACGCCTTAACTTTAACACAAAATGCAGTAAAGTCATTTGTGTCTCCAGCTATATTTTACATATAGCGAATAAATGTAATGCAGTAGAACTTGAGTTTGGAACTGTAATGGTTGCCTTTTTAGCACCCGCAGTTGTTGTGTAAACTATTGAAGATGGTGCAACTACTGTAAAAGTACCATTTACATCGTGTAAAATATGTACTGTAATTACCTCAGTAATACCATCTAAATCAAATATAACAGAACTATCTGCGGTTAGATAATCATCAACACTTGTATCAGTTCCACCAGTAAACCTTTTAGCAAATTGAAGTGTATCTTGCGTAAAAGGAAATACTGCATTTCGACAATCTACATATAATGCAGATGAACCTTCAAGACTTTCAGTGATTGTTGTTGTACTCATTATTCACCTCTAATTAAAATGTTATAGAAGAAGTAGAACGAGCAGTGCCAACAAGTAAAATGTCCATAGTAGTTGCCGTTGAATAAGTAGTACTTGCATTCAACGAAACAGTTACCTTGCCATTTGTTGAACTATGCTGAGCAACCGAACCACCAAATGTTACTGCTAATCCACGAGAAGTAAGCAATATAACACCAAGTAATTCACTTGAATCACAATTATTTTTACCAAATACAGAAGTTAAATCTACCGTAACCGCTGTAGTCCCAGTCGGTGTCCAAGTAATTTTATGCCGTTCAAAGTATAGACTACCTGGTCTTGCTAAATCATTTGTAGATGCTTCACTTGCAAGCGGAAAAACATTCCATTTTAAATTTTCAGCCATTTTAATAACCTTTCAAAATAAGTTTTTAAGTTAAGGGCAGCATTACACTGCCCTAATTATTTAATTATTGAGCGCCATATACTCTGAAATGAGTTTCTGGTAATCTACGAATAAGTCCCCAAGCTGTATAAAGTTCTCTCCATTTACCCATAAAACCAGCATTTGATTCGTAAGAATCAGCACCATCTGGGTAATCAGCAATAGGAACTTTTTCTGCAATTTGGAAAGCACCATACTTACCTTTTTCACCATAATTATATTCGGTAAGATTAAGAATAAGTGCTTGATTATCTAAACCGATTTCAGAAAGAATAGGTGCATTTACATAATTGATTATACCATCACGACCAGTACCTTCTATTGTATTGACCTTCAATCCATAATCAACCGACATCTTTGTATTTTCACCAAATCCACGTTTATTTTCATAAGCGGCAGCAACATTTTTAGTAAATGTAGAACCGCCAAACATCCATAATTCTCTAACACCAGAATTATCAAGCGCAGTGGAAACAATGGTATTGATTCTGTTAACATTTAATACACCACCAGCATTAATATAATTGCCAGATGGAATAAATTCAAGAATACCACCAGTCTCATATTCTGATTCATTACCAACTTCAACCGCCATTCTACGTCCAGTTAATAAACTTCTTTCAATAGTTTTCATTAATCTGATTTCAGTTAATTGGTAATTTAAATCAAGTTGAGAAGCACCATCTTCCATAAGTAGTGTTTTAATTCCACCACCTTTATTTAAATGTTCACCAACACCATAAGATTCACGAGTAATTTGTACTACGTTTTCTTGATATTTACCATTTGCACTTACTGGTGGGTTAGGTCTTTGATTAGTTTTAGCAACTGAATTAACTAATGTTAATATAGTTCCTGATGGAATAGCTATCATCTGACCAGTAATTGACGTAGCTGGATGACATCTTTTAACCTTAATCCAAGTATAACCACTCGCTGCCGTATTACCTTCAAATTCAGAATCCGCACTACCAATAGATAGTATTTTCAAAGTTTCATTTAACGGAGTAGATGTACTAAATGCAGCGGTAACTTGTGTATGTGCTGTTACATTTGCTGCAACAAAAGTACCTTTAGATAAAAGCCTATGATTTGTATTTAGAGATGCTGCATCATTATTCTCTAATTTCACATAATCAATAAGAGAACCACTTGATGGACGTGCAGAATCTGCAACTAAAGTAAAATTATACTTTAACTCATCAAATTCTTGATAACGAAATCTCCAATCAGTTATCATTGAAGCTGGAACTGTTCCAAATTTTTCTGAGATAATTGTTAATAAAGATAGTGGATTTACTTGTCTCAGTGCAAGTAACTTAAACACTTCTTCTTGTTGAGCATATAACCGAAGTCTATCTTGAATATGAGGGGTATCATAAAATCCACGATATACACCAGTCGTTGCACCTACCGTTGTACTATAATCTGAACCTGCCATTTTAAAATCCTTTCATTAATTAATTCTTGTACCGACTAAACGACCTCGACATAGCACCAAATTTTGGTTTGGTATCTATTGACATATCAGTAGTTCCGCCTTTTATATTAGTTGAATCAAGAAATTTTTCTTTCCCATTAGAGGGTAAAAACATTCCTTTAGAATTATATTCTTGATGTATTTTATTCGCAAGCATTTCATTGCTTTTCGCAAGTAATTTGTCAAAAAAAACACCTCTGAATAAGTTTTTTATGGCAAACGGATTAGCATCTGATGAAAAATTACCTTCTCTCATAAGCGATGCTTTAGTATCCATTTCACCAAGTAAAGAAACGAACTCATCTTCGTTATCTTTATAGTATGTATCTTTGAGAAACATTAAGTCTTTCTCACGTTCCTCTGCTATTTTTTTAAACGCTGTTGCTCTGTTAGTCTCTTGAGTATCATATTCCGATTGCATTTCTTTTTCTTTTCTTTCAGTTGCTATACGATACTCGTAAGATGGAGTACCCGCTTTATAAGCATCTGCTGGGTCGTATATGAAATCACCATTATCTAACTTAAATCTCTTTTCAATTTGAACAATTAAATCATTAGCTTGCCATTGCTGTAATCTACTTTGCAAATCTCCACCAGTCTCAATTTGTCTATTAATGAACTCTAAATCTGGTAGATTAAATTCTGTTTGATGCTTTTTGTAAGTACCAAAGAAATCTTTCTTTAATCCATTAAAGAACTCATCATATTTCTTAATAGCTTCAGATGGTTCTTTTGCTTTTGCTAATTCTACTTCACGTTGTGAAACAAGACGTTGATTTTTCTTCATCTCATTTCTATTAGTCAATAGTTCGTAATATAAAGATTCATCTTTGGTTTTTAAATCTGCATATTTTTCATAATCATCATTAGTTAAATCCTTAAAAAATGAATAATCATATTTTTTTTCTTCAGCCGATTCGGCTTTAACTTCGGGTGTATCTTTTGGTTCGATAGTTGTTTTATCTTTATAGCGATTAATCATATCTCCCATAACACCAGTTCGTTTTATTTCAGCAGTCTCATCAATCTGCGGATTAGTTTCAACTACTTCATCAGTTGTTATATTGTTCTGTTCCATTGCTACCTTCATCTATTTGTGATATTAATTGATTCAAGAAAACTGGGTCATTTTTAGCTTTCTCAAGTATCTTAGTAAACTTACTGTCAAATTGAGCCTTACTTAATTCATACCCTTTCTGGTCAATTTGTCCAGCCATAACTTTAGTTTTCTTATCCATTTGCTCTAATGCCTGTTGCATTTGTTGTATTTGCCCAGCCATTTGACTCTCTCTATCCATTGAAGCCATTACTTTATCTACATCTGGCATATTTAATCTCTTTAATATTAATGGTACAAGTTGTGGAACTTGTAACTGCGTAGCCAAAGTAGTTAATAATGCTGCCTCAGTACCACTTTCATATCCATTACTTGTAGCACTTGTAAATCTTACTTGCTTAAATCCAAGCGATAAATCTGTTTTGGGGTCAATAGAAATTCCAGTTAAATCATCTTCTTTCCTAACAATACGATTATACATAACTGGTTGTTGCATTTCACCAGTATCTGATATAGAAGTAGAATAACTATTCAATGGTGAATAATTTTTATAATACTCCGCAGTTACTTGACCAACCACACTTAACGCAGCATCTACTTGAGCCATTCTACGTTTAATCTTTTGACCACCAGCAGATTGTAACGAGGCAACCGTTGAAAATACATTAGGTGAATCTTGTGAATTTCCCATCATTACGCCAAATATACCTGAGATATATTCCATTTGTTGCATTAAGAATTGTGGAAAAGCTAACCATGCTTGATTTAATGGTTCACCTTTGACAACAGTAGGCGGTGTAGATACACCTGGTATAGGTAATTTATAGCGTAATGTTGCACCTGGAACAGAGAAATTTCTATTCCATTCATCTTGATTAATAATACTATTTTCTTCCGCAAGTATTCTTAATGAGTTAGTTAAACTACCATTAAGGATAGCAACCATAATCATTTTATTAAATGCACGTTGTAACGGATAAAGATATGAAACTCTGCCTTGAGGATAAGGATTGTCTCGATGGTCATATACTACTGGAATTATATTATGCTGATTAACTTCGTGTATCCTACGATAACCATAATTACCAATAGCTGTATATTCATGTAAATAAAATTTGCTTGTAGTGCGATAAGTAACTTGACCATTTTTAATATATTGCTGTATATCATCGGTTAATTCAGTATAAACTCGGTATGAGGAGGAATCCTTAAAAGTTACAATATAAGCTATTTCTTCTTCAAGAGTAAACCGTTGTGTGAATAATGTCGTATTCTTATGTTGAGTATTATATGTTGACTCAATTATAGCTTGACCAAATGTACCTTTCAAAAATTCTTTCTCAAACCTATCATAATCCAACGTATCATCTATTGATTTAGCTAATTTATAAGCCGACTTAAATGATAAATTCATAGCTATAATATTATTATCCGCATCTCTATAAAACGGGTCTTTAGTTTGAAAATGTGGGTAATAGTATCTCCAACTAAGATGTTTTATATCAACATTAAATTCACCATATTCATTTCTTGGAACTACATAAAATAAACCATGCCCTACGTTTGAACTATCAGTTATAATTCTATCATATTGTAAACCACCTAAACTATCATACCAAGATTTCTGCAGTAAATAGTTGTAGATACCAGCAACTTCTCTATAAGGTGCATTCCATTCATCGCTTTGATAAGGATTGGAAATGGGCGCTACCTTAATAATAGGCTTAGAAGATGTCATTAATGCTTCTGCCGTATCGCATATAGCTGTAACTGCAGATATAGGCAAAGGTGCTTGACGAAACTTTAATATTTCCGCTTCTTCTGCTACCGAAAAATGACTGCCATATCTAAAATTTTCATAGATTAAAGCATCTCTACGCCATTTAGAACCAGCATTAAAATTCTCTTTGTATAACTTAAAGTTTTCTTTAGCTATTTCTGCATCCCATTTAATTGCTGGGGCAATATCATTATGATTTTCATTCATAAATTATTTATTTTATTATTGAATAAAATATAACCATATAATAATAGATAAGCAAATAACATTTATTTGACTTTGTTTCCAAAAATATTTATTTTTGTATTATCTTTTTTTCAAAAAATAAATTGAATAACAAATAATAATTAAAAAAGGAAAATAAATGATAATTAATAAACCTTTTGAATTTGCACAAATAACAGTTTATCAAGAAGTAAGAGATAAACTAAAGATAATTTCAGCAAACGAACATAAACCACTGCAAACAATAGCTAATGAAGCATTAATATCTTATCTGGAATCACTATCCGAAGATGGTGTCTCTAAAAATAAAAAAGAAATAAGCGAGAGAAAAAATGGCTAAACGCTTCACAGATTCTGATAAATGGAAAGATGGATGGTATATGTCATTAAATAATGATGAGCGTATAGCTTGGCAATATTTATTGGATAACTGCACTATAGCTGGAAGATGGAAAATTAATATTAAATCACTAAACTTTCATTGCAATAGCAATTTCTCTAAAGAACAGTTTGAAGAGACATTTAAGGGAAGAGTGTTCTTCATTCAAGAAGGAGAGTATTATTTCATTCCTAAGTTTCTGAAGTTTCAATATTCAACTGGACTTAATTCAAGTAAACCAGCTATAATAAGTGTTAGAAAAGAATTAATTCAGTATGATTTAGTTGAAATTGTTCAAGAACTATTTGGTAACGATTACCTAACGATTACGGAACGATTACCAAACGATTCAAGAACGATTAGGCAATTATTACCAAACGATTTGGCAATCATTAAAGACAAAGACAAAGACAAATATAAAGACAAAGACAAAGACAAAGCAACGATTGAGGAATCATTACAAAACGATTACAATGAGTACCTTGAAAAAATAAAAGAGCGAGACCCTTTAATTGCTGAGAATATGAGAAAATTAATTAAGAAGGAATAAACAAATAATTAAATATCACTGATGAAAAGGCAGAAATGTATGCAGACCAAATTATAAAAAAGTATAAACTCTAAAAGGAGAAAATATGACAACAGAGATAGCAGAAATGAATATAATAGAAAGTTTATTAGATTTGAATGATGCCGAAATTAAGCAACTTTATAATAGTTGGGATAAAGGGGATTGTTCTTTGG
>Ga0172369_10002659_pt1 | contig 24249 bp, 16 predicted proteins | sample LakKiv25m_FD_114539 | JGI IMG/M metagenome (GOLD analysis project Ga0172369, IMG submission 114539) | Freshwater microbial communities from Kabuno Bay, South-Kivu, Congo - kab_022012_11.25m | ecosystem: Environmental > Aquatic > Freshwater > Lake | place: Democratic Republic of the Congo...
AAGATCGATGCAGTTATCAAAACCATTAAGCAATCCAAGGACAGGGAATCGGCTAAAGAGAATTTGATGAAGCAATTTAAGTTTACTGAAGTTCAAGCTGTTGCTATTTTGGAAATGCGCTTACAAAACTTAGCCAATCTTGAACGCTTGAAAATCGAAGCTGAACTTAAAGAAAAACAGAAGATAATAAAAGAATTAAAGGAATTACTAGCTTCAGAGAAAAAGATTTTGGGTGTTATTAAAGATGAATTAGTTGCTATCCGCGATAAGTTTGGCGATGACCGTCGTACTAAGATTGTTAAATCTGCAGTTGGCGAATTCTCTCAAGAAGATTTAGTGCCTAACGAGCCAACTTTAATTATTATAACTAAGGATGGTTATATCAAACGTTTACCAATTGATACTTTCAAGGCGCAAAAACGTGGTGGTAAGGGGGTTATAGGTTTAACAACAAAGGAAGAAGATGTGGTGGAACAGTTTTTTAGCACCATGACACATAATGATTTGATGTTCTTTACGACTTTGGGCCGAGTTTTCTTGCTTAAGGCTTATGATATTCCGGTTGCTTCCAGAACAGCCAAGGGACAAGCGTTGGTTAACTTCCTACAATTAGGGCAATTGGAAAAAGTCTCGACGGTTTTGGCCCCAGAAAGTTTGGCTGATGTGAAAAATTTAGTCATGGTCACTGAAAAGGGGGTTATCAAGAAAACGCCGATTGAAGATTTTGCCAATGTTAGACGTTCTGGTTTAATTGCTATCAAATTAAAAGCTGATGATAAGTTGCGCTGGGTTGGTGCTACTAATGGCAAACATGAAATTAGCTTGATCACGAATAATGGCCAGTCGATTCGCTTTAAAGAATCTGCTGTCCGTCCAATGGGCCGCTCTGCCTCTGGAGTCCGTGGAATTAAGATTAAGGGCAAGGGCGAGGTAGTGGGCATGGGCATCATTGACCCAATTAATAAAGATTTACAGATTTTGGTTCTTACTGAATTGGGTTATGGTAAATTGAGTGATCTTAAATATTATAAAGTCCAAAATCGTGGTGGTAGCGGTGTGCGCACAGCCAAGGTTTCCACTAAAACCGGGAAGGTTGTAATGGGCTTTGTAGTGGATTCTGGTGAACGTGTTGATCAAGATGTCATTGTTATCTCAGAAAAAGGTCAGGTGATCCGTTTGCCATTCAAGAGTATTAGCGTTTTAGGTCGCGACACTCAAGGTGTACGTTTAATGAGATTGCGTGCTGCTGGAGATAAGGTCGCCAGTATTTCATTGGTTCAAGAAGCGGACGAGAAATAGTTATCTTCAATAAAAAAATGTACGGACAACGCGAATGCGTTGTAGGGACCAGTAGGGACAGGTCTAGACCTGTCCCTACGTCCCTACCGCACAAATGTGCGGCCGTACATTTTTTATTTAACCATCCAACCGTAATTTGTTTTCTCCAAGGCGCCTGGAAAAGAAAAACCCGCTGATTTTACATGACCACCACCACCAAAGCGTTCGGCCAATTTAGCCACATTGACGTCATCTCTGGTTGTTCTTAAACTGCAGTGGAGCATACCGAGCGCATCTTCTCTTATGATAATAATAAAGCGTGCTTCTTGGAGATATTGTAGGTAATAATTCTTTAGATCATTAAATAAATCAGGGTCTATATCAATGTCTTTGGGTATTATAGCAACAGCAATTTGATACTTACTGTTGTAATGCAATTGATTCAACACTTCTCCCCAAAGTCTAAGTGTGTCGCGTGTTTTATTTTTTAAGGTGTGTCGAACTATAGCTCTAATGTCAGCCGCGGTTTTCATAAGTTCAGATGCTATTTCCAATGCTTCTTTGCTGGTAGCAGAGTTTGTGAAATAGGCTGTGTCGTAAGTAAGGCCGGTTAAAAGACAAGTACTGATTTTTTTGTTTATTTGAATATTTTGATCTTTAAACATTCGAAAAATGATTTCTGAAGTTGAAGAAACGATTTCAACAATATTTAAATCAGCAAAACCTTGGTTTGAACTGTGGTGATCAATGTTGATAATTTTTATTTTGCCTTGAATGCTGGACAATTTTTCCGGAATTCCTGTTCTTTTTAATTCTCCACAATCCACTGCAATAATTAAATCGAATTTATTAAGATCAATATTTTCTAAGGCTGAAGAAAATTTTTGAATACCCAAAAAAAATAAATCTTGTGGTAGGGAATCAACACTGGCGAGTAAAACGTTCTTTGAAGGGAAGGTTTCTTCTATATAATAAAGAAGCGCCCCGCCCGCGCCAATGGCGTCGGGGTCGGGGTTTTCGTGACAAACTATAAGAATATTTTGGTTCTTTCTAATTTCATCAATTACGGTTGCATACGGGGTCATAAACTATCAATTATATGGTATATTTTGTCGGTTACTTCTTCGGTATCGTCGAGTTTATATTCAAGGATAGGGGTAAATTTTAAATTTACTTTTTCACCAAACAAGCCTTGGATGAATTTTTTGTGCTTGCTGATATATTCAAGTCCTTCTCGCGCTTTGGCAAAAGGAAAGATGCTGAGATAAACACAAGCATTGCGCAAGTTTGGCGCGCATTTTACTTTAGCGACAGAAACAAAAAATTCCGAAGGGATTTCAGCTTCCTTTGAAAGTACTTCAGCAAGAACTTGCTGAATGCGTTCGTTGATATGTATTTGTCGATCTGACATATTGCCGCTACTAATTATTGGTTTTAGTTCCTTGGCACATCAGCAAAAAATCAAGAAAACAAGAAAGTAATCCACTGAACTTTGTTTAATTGTTCTTTTGCTTTATTGTTTTTTTGGTGAGGTTTTAACCTGGTATTTCTTCAAGCCCCCTATATTATTCGATTATAGCAGATTTGTCAAAGCTGGTCACAAAAAAAGACCGGCCCCTGCGCGTGACGCTGGGACCGGGTCCGAGAGGTAGATTAGCTCGCCTTGATGTTGACCTAGAGTGGCCTCCACTGCCCTTGGGCCGGATGTAGGTGTTAGCCCGCACTGAGCTGGTGGCTCTAAGTCTAGTCGCCTTGAACCAATCGAGTGCTGCCATTGCCCTTCTACCGTGGGCCCGAGCTTCGTCCTCCCCATTCCTCTCGTACTAGGTGGAGAACGTGCTTGGGTTTTGCTCCCCTCACAATGCCGTTTGCAGCAGGCTATTGGCCTCTCTGACTAGCAACGCAGGCACATCAGTCCAGTTACGAGCCGGACTTCTCTGCCCAAACTGCATCGTCTTTTCCAATAGCGTGAGTCACCCTCGAGCTTCACCGCGCGTGTCCGAAGCCGGATCTGGCGCCGCTACACCCTCACTGAGCTTCCCACAGGAGCAAGATTATTTTATATTTTGAATTTTTTTTGTCAAGCTTGAAAAGAAACGCGCAAAACGATATGCTTTGAGTACAATATTTAATAACTTTATGCTTAAAACCATAATCCGCAAAGTAGTTCCAGAAAGTTTAATCAACTTATATCATAAATATTTGGCCCTTTTGTCGTCCACTATATATGGCAATCCCAGCGAAAAAATGATCGTCATTGGCGTCACAGGCACTAATGGGAAATCAACTACTGTTAATCTGATTGCTAAATGCTTGGAGTCGGGCGGTTACAAGGTTGGTTTAACCTCAACGGTCAATTTTAAAGTCGCGGAGAAGGAGTGGTTAAATAACAAGAAGATGACCATGTTGGGTCGTTTTCAATTACAAAAATTATTAAAGCAAATGGTCGAAGCTGGTTGTCGTTATGCAATTATCGAAACGTCTTCTCAGGGCATCGTGCAATCTCGCCATCTTGGTATTAATTATGACTATGCTGTTTTTACAAATTTAACCCCGGAACATATAGAGGCGCATGGTGGTTTCGAAAATTATAAAAACGCCAAAGGTGAATTGTTCAAACATTTAACTTTACAACCGCGTAAAAAAATCGACGGCAAGGAAATTAAAAAAACGATTGTGGCTAACCTTGATGATGAACATGCTCCATTCTTTCTAAGTTTTCCGGCTGATAAAAAATTGACTTATAGTGATCATGACCATTCGGCCAATATTTTTTCTAATGATATCCAAGTTACAAATGTCGGAACTTCTTTTAGAGTGGGCGAGACGAAGATTGATTTAAAGTTATTGGGAGCTTTCAATGTTTATAATTCATTAGCGGCTATTGTTGTTGCCCTGGAAGAGGGAATAGAGTTAAAGAAAATTAAAGAAGGCTTGGAGTCAGTCCCGGTTGTCCCTGGTCGCATGGAATTAATTAATGAAGGACAAGGTTTCGCTGTGTTGGTTGATTATTGCCCCGAACCATATTCCATGCGCAAAATGTACGAAACAGTTGCGCTCATGCAAAAAAACAAGATTATTCATGTTTTTGGTTCTTGTGGGGGCGGTAGAGATGTAGCCCGCCGCCCAGTTTTAGGCAAGCTGGTAGGTGAAAAAGCAGACATTGCTATAGTCACTAATGAGGATCCTTATGACGATGAGCCAACTTTAATAATTGAACAAGTGGCTGCTGGTGCTGTTGAAGCTGGAAAAGTAGCAGGAGAAACATTATACAAAATAGAAGATCGTCAAGTCGCCATTGAAAAGGCACTAAATTTAGCTAAAAGTGGTGATTTAGTCTTGGTAACTGGCAAGGGCTCGGAGCAGGCCATGGCAGTAAATGGTGGACAGTACATACCTTGGGATGATCGCTCTATAATTCGTAATCTGTTAAAAACAGCTAAAGTTAGATAAAATTTTGATTCGTATTACTATCCACAAAAAACTTGACAGGGGGTAAAAACTTTGTTAGTATTGCAGCGTATAAGCAACTTAAGCCCCTCAAGGGAAACTTTGCCTCACGACCGCCGGTCGCAGGATCAAGGTTTCATCAAAATAAATGCTAAATTTAGAGGGAATTATCCAACTAAAGTTATATAAATAAGTAAATATAACCTCGTTCCGTTATTCGGGAGGAGGCACATTTTTTATGTCAACCCCTAAGACGCTTAAGCGAAAATTTTTTACATCTGCATATCGTTTTCCTCTTCCAGACCTAATCGAGGTCCAAAAACATTCTTATGATTGGTTCCTCAGGGAGGGTTTGCAAGAACTTTTTACTGAAGTTTCTCCCATAATTGACATTTCAGACAAAGGGTTAGAACTTTTCTTTGATGATTATTATTTGGATGAACCAAAATTTGATGAAGTAACCAGTAAAGAAAAGAACATTACTTATGAAGCTCCTCTCCGCGTCAAAGTAACGTTGAAAAATACTAAGACCAAAAAGAAAGAAACTCAGGAAATTTTCTTGTGCGATTTTCCTATCATGACTGAACGCGGTACCTTTATTATTAATGGTATTGAGCGTGTTATCGTTTCTCAAATCATCCGTTCTGCGGGTGTTTTCTTTACTTCAAATTTTGTACGAGAACGAAATAGAGTTTTCTACGGAGCCAAAATCATCCCGAATCGCGGTGCTTGGCTAGAATTTGAAACTGATTCTAATAACGTTGTCTGGGTCAAGATTGACCGTAAGAGAAAAGTTGCGGCCACTTCCTTATTACAAGCTTTTGGCATGACACAAGATGAAATCCGCAAGGCGATGAAAGATGTTGAAACTAATCCTGATATCAGTTTTACCGAAGCAACTTTGGCCAAAGATGCCGCAGTTAATCAAGAAGAAGGTTTGATTGAAGTTTATAAGCGTATTCGTCCAGGTGATTTGGCTACAGCTGATAATGCTAAATCATTGATTTACGCCATGTTCTTCAATTTTGATCGTTATGATTTTGCCAAGGTTGGTCGTTATAAAATGAATCAACGCTTTAATAATGAATATCCATTGGACGAAGAGAACCGTGTTTTGAAGGTTGATGATTTGGTCAGTGTTATCAAAGAAATTATTCGTTTGAATATTAGCCAAGAACCAGCTGATGATATTGATCATCTTGGTAATCGTAGAATTCGCGCGGTTGGTGAATTGGTTCAAAATAAATTCCGTGTCGGTTTAGCTCGTATGGAGCGTATTGTTAAGGATCGCATGAGTACTATGGATCCGACAACATTATCTCCATCAAAGTTAATCAATGCCCGTCCGGTTATTGGTGTGGTACGAGAATTCTTTATGTCTTCTCAATTATCACAGTTCATGGATCAAACCAATCCACTTTCAGAATTGGAACATAAGCGTCGTATTTCGGCTATGGGCCCAGGGGGTCTTTCACGAGAACGCGCTGGCTTTGATGTTCGTGACGTACACACCACACACTATGGCAGAATTTGTCCTATTGCTACTCCAGAAGGTCCAAACATTGGGTTGGTCGGTCATCTTTCAAGTTATGCACGTATTAATGATTATGGTTTTATTGAAACTCCATATTTTAAAGTTACACATAAAGTTACTAAGGATCTTAAAGATCCTAACACGGGCGCAGTTTTATTTAAGAAGGGGCAAGCAGTTACTGGTGTTGAGTTAGATAAATCTCCGGTTCTTTTGGCAGAAATTAGCGCGGGCGTTGAGACTACTTCTACTGAAGAAGTTGAATATTTGAATGCGATTAAAGAAGAAAAAACAATCACTGCTACATTCAACGCTAAAATTGATGAAGAAACTGGCAAATTCCTTTCGGAAAAAGTTGATATCCGACATTATGGCCAACCAACAATTAGTTTGTGTCATTTTGTTGATTACTTGGATGTTTCTTCAAACCAAATTGTTAGTGTGGCGACATCAATGATTCCTTTCCTAGAACATGATGATGCGACTCGTGCTTTGATGGGAACAAACATGCAACGTCAGGCAGTTCCTTGTGTGCATCCAGATTCTCCAATTGTGGGAACTGGTATGGAAGAAGTTGCTGCTAGAGATTCTGGCCATGTGGTCTTAGCTTCAGAAGATAGTGAAGTGGTTGGTTTACAAGGCAATAAGATAGAATTACTCAACAAGCGAGGCGAAATTAAGAGTCATCGTTTGAATAAATATGTTTGTTCTAATGCTTCAACCAGTATTAACCAACGACCAATTGTTAATATTGGCGAAAAGGTAAAGAAGGGACAAGTTATTGCCGATGGTCCATCAGTTCAAAACGGTGAATTGGCTTTAGGCCAAAATGTTTTGGTTGCTTACATGGCTTGGGAAGGTTACAACTACGAAGACGCCATTATCATTTCAGAAAAATTAGTGCATAACGATCGTTATTCATCAGTGCACATCGAAAATTATACAATTGATGTCCGTGATACAAAGTTAGGTGCTGAAGTCGTTACTGCTGATATCCCAAATATTTCAGAAGAAAAATTGAAGAATTTAGATGCTGAAGGTATCGTCCGTATTGGTGCCACAGTGAAGTCAGGTGACATCTTGGTAGGTAAGATTACACCAAAGGGAGAAACAGAATTATCAGCTGAAGAAAAATTGTTAAAAGCTATTTTTGGTGAAAAGGCTCGCGATGTTCGCGATACTTCTTTAAGACTTGAACATGGTGAACAAGGTAAGGTTGTTGATATCAGAATTTTCTCTCAGGAAAATGGTGACAAACTTTCACCTGGCGTTATTAAATCAATTCAAATTACAGTTGCTAATTTAAGAAAGGTTCAAGTGGGCGATAAGTTGGCTGGTCGACACGGTAACAAGGGTGTTATTTCTAAGATTGTTCCAGTTGAAGATATGCCGTTCCTAGAAGATGGTACTACTATTGATATTATTTTGACTCCACTAGGTATTGCTTCTCGTATGAACTTGGGACAGATTTTGGAAACTCATCTTGGTTTAGCAGCTAAAAAGTTAGGTTACAAAGCGGCTACTCCAGTTCTAAACGGAATTCCAACCAAGATCATTCGTGAAGAACTTGAAAAAGCTGGGTATCCGGTTGATGGTCAGTTAACTTTAACAAATGGCAAAACTGGCGAGCATTTTGATCATAAAATTACAGTTGGTTATAAGTACATGCTCAAGTTGAACCACATGGTTGAAGATAAAATTCACCAACGTTCAATTGGTCCTTACTCATTGATTACCCAACAGCCGTTGGGTGGTAAAGCCCAGTTTGGTGGTCAGCGTTTTGGAGAAATGGAGGTGTGGGCCTTAGAAGCTTACGGTGCAGCACATACCTTGCAAGAAATTTTGACTATCAAATCTGACGATGTCTTGGGACGTGCTAAGGCTTATGAATCGATTATTAAGGGTGAGCCAATTCGCCGATTAAACGTTCCAGAATCATTTAACGTGTTAATCCGTGAATTAAAAGGTCTATGCTTGGATGTCGAGCTCATGAAGAATGGCGCTCGGGTTGCTATTGATGAAAACACAGAAGATAAGAAAGAATTGAAATAACTAATAATTAATCAATCAACATACATATGAGCTTAGACACATTAAAAATAAACGACTTCGACGCTATTAAACTTCGTCTGGCTTCTCCAGAAGATATTCGTTCCTGGTCACATGGCGAAGTGACGCGTCCAGAAACAATTAATTATCGTACTCAAAAGCCAGAAAAAGACGGGTTGTTTTGCGAACGTATTTTTGGGCCGAGTAAGGACTGGGAATGTTATTGCGGAAAATATAAGAAAATTCGCTATCGTGGCATTGTTTGCGATAAGTGCGGAGTTGAAGTCACTCGCTCAATAGTCCGTCGTCAACGCATGGGACACATTGATTTGGCTGTGCCGGTTTCACACATTTGGTTTTTGCGTGGTGTGCCCTCAAAGATCGGTTTGGTCTTGGATGTTTCAATCCAGAAACTCGAACGCGTTATCTACTTCGCTAATTTTATCGTCACTGAAGTAAATGAAACATTAAAGACAGAAGAAATCGAGAATTTAAAGAAAGAATATAAGGGACAAAAGAAAACAATTGAAATTCAATTTGAGCAAAAGGTAAAACAAATTGAGTCAAATCCAAATTTATCTAAAGAAGATCGTAATGATCATATAGTCAGAGCCAATCAATGGCGCGACGAGGAAATAGCTTTGCTTGATGAAGACTATGAACTTGCTGATAAAGATTTGAAAGATTTAAAGCCTCTAAAAATTATTACTGAAGTTGAATATCATGACATGTCATTGAAGTATGGTCATGTGTTTGATGCTGGTATCGGTGCTGAAGCTGTTAAAAAGTTATTGGCTAGGGTTGACCTGGAGTCTGAAATCAAAAAGATTGACGAGGAATTAAAAGAAGATAATACAGCTAAGCAAAAGAAGCTCATCAACCGTAGTAAATTGTTGAAGAGTCTAAATCGCAATGGGATTAAGCCGGAGAATATGATTCTTAGCGCTATCCCGGTTATTCCACCAGATTTACGTCCTATGGTTCCGCTTGATGGTGGTAGATTCGCGACTTCTGATTTGAATGATTTATATCGCCGTGTTATTTCACGTAATAATCGTTTACACCGTTTGTTGGATTTGAATGCTCCAGAAGTTATTTGCCGTAATGAAAAGCGTATGTTGCAAGAAGCTGTTGATGCCTTGATTGATAATTCTGCTCGTCACAGCAAAACAACTACTGCTTCCACAGGACAAAAGAGAAAATTAAAATCAATTGCCGACTATCTTAAGGGTAAACGAGGTCGTTTCCGCCAAAACTTACTTGGTAAACGTATCGACTACTCTGGTCGTAGCGTGATTGTTATTGGCCCAGAGTTAAAACTTGGCCAATGCGGTTTGCCAAAGAAAATGGCGCTAGAGCTTTTCAAACCATTTATTATTAGCCAATTGATTAAGCGTGAATACGTTCACAATATTCGTAGCGCTAATCGCTTTATTGAAGCTGATAGACCAGAGGTTTGGGATATTTTAGAAGAAACAGTCCGCGAAGCACACGTATTATTGAATCGTGCTCCAACCCTACACCGCTTGGGTATTCAAGCTTTCCAACCTATTTTGATTGAAGGTCGCGCCATTCAGTTACATCCTCTAGTTTGTTCAGCGTTTAACGCTGACTTTGATGGAGACCAAATGGCTGTCCACGTACCTTTAACCGAGCAAGCTAAGACGGAAGCCAAGGAATTGATGCTTTCAACCAATAACTTATTAAAACCAGCCACTGGCAACCCGGTAGTTACGCCATCTATGGATATGGTTTGGGGTGGTTATTATGTCACATCAATTAATACTGAGAAAGCAAATCAGAAGCCAAAGGCTTTTGCCTCAGCGGAAGAAGCTAAGATTGCTTACGACTTACGAAAACTTTCTTTACGAGAACCAATTTTAGTGAAAGTAACTAAGAAGGAATTTGGTTCTAAGGTTAAGAAAGATGAATTATTTAATACAACATTGGGTCGCATTCTATTTAACGACTTATTACCAGACAAACTCCCTTACTATAATGAAATTGTTGATAAAAAGAAAATGGGTGAAATCGTAAAATTGTGTCTAGAGTTCTATGGTTTCCAAAAAACCGCAGACATGCTTGATCGCATTAAGTCATTTGGATTTAAGCAATTGACTAAGTCTGGTTTCTCTTGGGGATTAGGTGACCTACCAGATGTAAAGGGTAAGAAAGAATTGATTGAAAAGGGTAATGCGGAGATCGAAGAAATTAATAATCAATTTGAAGAAGGTTTGCTAACCGGAGATGAACGCTACACCAAGGTCATTGAGGTTTGGACTAGAATTAAGGATGAGGTTACCAAATTGAGCCAAGGCATTTTACATCCAGAAGGACCAGTTTACTCGATGATTAACTCTGGTGCTCGTGGTTCTTGGGGACAATTGACTCAGATGTTGGGTATGAAAGGTTTGGTGACCAACCCATCCGGTCAAATTATTGAATTGCCAGTTAAAGCAAACTTTAAAGAAGGCTTCTCTGTTCTTGAATATTACATTTCAACTCATGGTACTCGTAAAGGTTTGTCTGATACTGCTTTAAGAACTGCTAACGCTGGTTACTTAACACGTCGTTTAGTTGATGTGGCTCAGGATTTGGTTATTTTAGAAGATGATTGTGGTGACAGCGAGGGACGTTTAATCACTAAGGAAGAAAGTGAAAGCATGGGCCAGAAGTTAATTGACCGTGCCGTTGGTCGTTATGTAGTTTCTGATGTGATAAACCCAAAAACAGGTAAGGTAGTTTTAGCCGCTGGTGAATTAATTACTGATGATATCGCACGCGATTTGGCAAAGTTAGATCTCCCAGCTATTCATCTACGTTCACCATTAAGTTGTAAGTTAAGTACGGGTATTTGCAAAAAGTGCTATGGTTATGACTTGGCTTACAACAAGCCAGTTGAATTGGGCACGGCGGTTGGTATTATCGCGGCTCAAAGTATCGGTGAACCTGGTACTCAGCTTACTATGAGAACTTTCCATACTGGTGGTGTGGCTGGCTCTGATATTACTCAGGGTTTGCCACGCGTTGAAGAAATTTTTGAAGCCCGACCACCAAAGAAGAAAGCTTTAATCGCAGAAGTTGCTGGCTTGGTTTCTATCCAAGAACAACAAAAAACCATTAAGGGGCCCAAGGGTGAGATTCTAGCTCAAACTTCGTTCGGAGAAAGAGTTTTAAAGATTGCTTATAATGATTCAGATGAAGAAGTTTATACCATTAAAGATAGCTTCAAGCTTAAGGTTAAGGAAGGCGATCTAGTCGGAGAAAAGGAAACTCTCTTTGTTGATGAGGAAAAGAATAAAGTCAAAGCCCGCCGCAACGGCCGAATCGTTTTGGACGGTGACAAACTTAAAATTGTCAGCGATGTCGAAAGCGTTAAGGAATATATCATTCCGGCCGGCATGGTTTTATGGGTGCGCGATGGAGACATGGTAGAAAAAGGTGCGCAACTAACTGAAGGTAGTTTGGATTTAGTTCAATACTACAAAGTTGCGGGTCGCGAAGCTGTCCAAGCTTATATTCTTAAAGAGATTCAATATATCTATTCTTCTCAAGGTCAGAAGTTAAATGATAAACACGTTGAACTTATTGCACGACAGATGTTCTCTCGTGTGTACGTTCAAAATCCTGGTGATACTTATTTATTGGAAGGAGAAGTTGTGGAACGTGCCGCTTTTGATGAAGCCAACGCCCAACTTGCAGAAGGAGCTAAACCAGCGGAGGCCGAAGAAGTCTTCTTGGGTATCTCTAAGGTTTCACTTTCAACTCAAAGCTTCCTTTCAGCCGCTTCATTCCAAGAAACAGCGCGTGTGCTTATCAATTCTGCAGTAACAGGAAGGGTTGATCATTTAAGAGGTTTGAAAGAAAATGTTATTATTGGTCGTTTAATTCCAGCTGGTACTGGTTTTAATGCTAAACCTTTGGATGAGGAAACTGAAACAGAGGTAACCGAGCAGCCAGCAAAGCCAGAAGAACCTCAAGCTGAAGAAACCCCGAAGCAAGAAACATTAGTTTAGAAATATAAACTATGAAAAACACGTTAGTGAAAAACATTATTATCTTTGTTTTGGTTATTTTCTTCCTGGCTAGTATTTTTAGCCTTTATAACATCTCGAACGAAAAAAAGTCTGTCGTGGGCATCAATAAGCTGATTGAAGAAATTCATCAGGGGCAGATTAAACAGATTGATATTAAGGGTGATGCATTAGAAATTACGCTTCAAGATGGCACTAAGCAAGAGGCACAGAAAGAGTCCTCAGAGTCACTTTCCACACTCCTTAGCAATTTAGGCGTGAAGGGTGATGAGCTTAGCAAAATAACCATGGAAGTCAAAGATGAATCAGGTTTCAGTTTCTGGATGTCAGCTATTTTACCGTTTTTAATTCCTTTCGTTCTTATTGCTGGGTTTATTTGGTACATGATGCGTCAGGTGCAAGGCGCCAACTCACGCGCATTAAGTTTTGGTCAGAGTCAGGCACGCCAAGTACCGCAGAAAGGGAAACAGCGAGTTACTTTTAAAGATGTTGCTGGTGTTAAGGAGGCCAAGGAAGAGTTGGAAGAGGTTGTGGAATTTCTTAAAAATCCAAAAAAGTTTACTAGTCTGGGTGCCAGAATACCTAAGGGCGTTTTGTTGATGGGATCACCAGGAACAGGTAAGACACTTTTAGCAAAAGCAGTGGCCGGAGAAGCTGATGTCCCATTCTTTTCCATTTCTGGTTCAGAGTTTGTGGAAATGTTTGTGGGTGTGGGTGCCTCACGCGTTCGTGATTTATTTAAACGCGCCAAGAAGCATGCACCTTGCATAGTCTTTATCGATGAAATTGATGCTGTTGGTCGTCAACGTGGCGCTGGTTTAGGTGGTTCACACGATGAACGCGAGCAAACATTAAATCAAATCCTTGTCGAAATGGACGGGTTTGATCCCAATACAAATGTAATTGTAATTGCAGCTACAAATAGACCAGATGTTCTTGACCCTGCGTTATTACGTCCGGGCCGTTTTGACCGCCAAGTTGTTTTAGAGTTACCTGATATTAATGATAGAGAAGAAATTTTAAAGGTACACGCTCAACATAAACCCTTGGCCACTGATGTGAACATTCGTAGCGTAGCGGAAAGAACTCCTGGTTTTTCTGGCGCGGATCTTTCTAACTTATTTAATGAAGCGGCTATTTTGACTGCACGTCGCAATAAACGTAAAGTCGGACAAGAAGAATTGTTGGAAAGTGTGGAAAAGGTTTTGCTTGGCCCAGAACGCAAGAGTCATATGCTTTCAGAAAAAGAAAAGAAAGTTACGGCTGTTCATGAGGCCGGACACGCTGTTGTTTCACATCTATTGCCAAATGCCGACCCTGTACACAAGGTTTCAATAATTTCTCGTGGCCATGCAGCTGGCTACACTTTAAAATTACCAACTGAAGATAAACATTTATATAAGCGATCAGAGTACATTGATGATTTAGCTGTCTTGCTGGCTGGTCACGTGGCTGAAAAGGTTTATTTTGGAGAAGTTACTACTGGTGCTTCAAATGATTTGAAAGAAGCAACAAATTTGGCGCGTCGTTTGATTACGCAATACGGTATGAGCGAAAAATTAGCGCCACGAATTTATGGAGAGAAAGAAGAATTAGTTTTCTTGGGACGAGATATTCGCGAACAAAGAAATTATAGTGAAAAGGTAGCCGAAGAGATTGATGAAGAAATTGATCGCTTTATTACCAAAGCAGTTGAAACAGCTACGGAGGTTATTGGTCAAAATAGAGATAAAGTTGATGCTTTGGTAACTGTGTTGTTGGAAAAAGAAACTATAGAGAAGGATGATTTTGAAAAACTTATGAACGTTTAGTTCTATATCAAAAATCCCTGATTTATACAGGGATTTTGTTGTCCACAATATTTTCTTTATTTAGCAAAAAAATGATATAATATGGTTAGATAAAACCAGCCTACGCTTCTTTGGAGCTGCGGCTTGGTAAAATAAAAATACAAAAATCAAAATTGGTTTTTGTTTGTAATAAAAAAATATGATTCCTTATTATCGCCCTATTTTAAAGCGAGCCTGGAAAATCAGTTTAAAAAACAAATGGCTTTGGATGCTTGGTTTCTTTGCTGCCTTTGTTGGTAATGGCAGTGTTTATGAAGCTTTGATGCGCAGTTTTAACAACATTTCTGAAGGACGATCAGTTTTTTATACTCTGCGCGAGTATGCCCAATCTGGAGTCCTAAGTCTTATTTCTTGGGCTAAACTTAAAATGCTTTGGCAGGCTGATGCTGGTGCTTTTGGCTTAAGTATTTTTACTTTGCTGGTTGTTTTAGCTATCCTAGCTTTAATCATCAGCTTTGGAGTTATTTGTCAGGGAGCCTTGATCAGAGGCGTTATTGATTTAGATCAAGCCAAAAAAACAGATACCAAAAAATGCTTCCGAGTAGGAATTGATCGTTTTTGGCCGGTTTTAGAGATAAACGTGATTACTAAAGTTATTTTGCTAGGAATATTAGTCATGTTGGGCTATTTCGTATCTCTTATTACTATTCAAGATCCACTTTGGCAAAAAGTTCTGTATTTGGTTTCCTTTATTATCTTTATCGTATTAGGAATAATAATTTACTTCCTGACTGTTTACGGCGTTGCGTACGCTGTGTTACGCAAACGTTCATCTTTGGAGGCCTTGGGGCGCGCCTGGGATCTTTTCAAGCATAATGTTGTTTTGAATTTAGAAATGGGACTGCTTCTCTTCATCATCAATATTTTGGTGGCTATAGGCTTCTTTGTTGTCGCTTTCCTGGCCTTGGCCCCAATTATCCTTCTTTATTTCTTGTTCCTACTTGCTGGCGCCAAGGCAGCCATGCTTTTGATGTCATTATTGGCTGTGCTCGTTTTCACTGTCCTGCTAATAGTTGTCGGCAGTTGGTTCGCCGCCTTCCAGCTAGGTGCTTGGGCTGTACTTTTTGAGGAGCTCGAGGAATACGGTGGAAAATCAAAGATTCGACGTATTATTGAACATATCAGCAAGAAGAAAAAAGTTCGCTCTAAGTAGTTTCCTCCGGGAGACGTTAGATACCTCCGAGGTATTGGAGGGGCCAAAACAAAAACAAAACAACAGGGACGGGATTAACCCCGCCCCTGCTGTTTTTTGTCTTTAAACTTTTTGGATTTTATATATTTCACGGATAACATGCTGTCCCTCACGCGCATATTCCCAATGTCCTACAACCTTTAAACTTTTGGGCGAGATGCTAGCGAAATCAATGGTCCAAGCTTTTTTCGTTTGCTGAAATTTTGGGATAATCATAATAGCAAAATTTCCTGGGGTTAACCATTCAGCAAATTTTTGGAGTGAAGTGCGGTAGAGGCGTGTTAGATTTTGCATGCTTTTTTCAATCTGTTCTCGTGATTCACGCCCTTTAAGTGCCGGTCCCAAATAGGGTTCCGTAACAATAGCGTTTATTTTTATTCCGAGAGGACTTTGTTTAGTAATATCGGACAAAAAGATCGAATATTTTGCTTTAATGCCAGTTTCTTTTTCCAACCACCCAAGGTTTGTCTTGGTGTCGCTAATCGCTTTAGGGCTAATATCACTCCCCATAACATTGTAGCCAAGGACTAATGCCTGTTGCAGAATGGTGCCAGAGCCGCAAAACGGATCATAAATTAAGCCCTGAGGCTTTGTTTCTGATAGATTAAGCATTATTTGAGCAAGTTTAGGTGGAAGCATGCCAGAAAAAGAATCTCGTGCTGGGCGACCATAATCAAGCTTTGAAAGTAGTTCAAAGGGTTGAACTGCAAGAGTGCGACCAATCTGATACATTGATCCGGTTTTCATTAAAACTAACTCAGCGCCTTGATCTAGCAAATGATTTTTTTGCACTATGACGCTGCTTAAGGGATTTTCTTTACTGCTAACAAACCGAACTTTTAAACCATTGGCTTGTAGAATCTTTTTTGTTTCCAAGCCTAGCTTCGAAAGATTAAATTGAAAACCGTGCAAACTAAAACCGAAATAGATTTTTTTGTCTGAGTCGGGAATAAATTTTACTAGATTTTCAGCCGAAAGTTTTGGAGTTTCAGCGACGATTTCTCCGACTTTGATAGTCCCGCCCAGCTGATTTATTAATATTTTATATTCTAGGGGTTTAGCACATTCAAAAATAACAAAATCAGGACCTTTGTCGGTGATCTTGTTGTCGTTTTTTTGAGCCTTAAGTGCAGCCTCAATTTCAGCAATAGAGAGGTCTGTATGACGTCCAATAATGAAAAAATATTTCATAAAAATTCTTGATTTTTTAGCATTGACTATTAAGGCTTTTTCTGATAGGATTAAAGCATTATAGACACTCTATGAATATAACAGAATTAGCAAGAAAATTAAAGCTTAATACTCAGGAGCTCCATACCAAGCTACCAGAGCTCGGTTTTGACATTGGGCTAAAGGCTATTAAGGTTGATGATCAGTTAGCTAGCAAGATAATTCGAGCTTGGAGAGAGTATCAGGAACGAGAACGTCAAAAAGAACAATATCTAAAATACGCCAAAAAAGAAGTAGGTGAAAACGGTGAAGCGACCGCTGGTGTTTTAGAAATCCCTAGTGTTTTAACAGTCAAAGATTTTGCTGCTTTGTTAAAACGACCAGTAACTTTTGTTTTGTCTGAGCTTATCAAAAATGGTGTTATGACTTCAATGAATGAGCGACTTGATTATGACACTGCCGCGATAGTCGCCACAGACTTGGGCTATGAGACCAAGGAAATTTCGTTGGAAGAAGTGGTTGAAGTAGACAAAGCGAAAAAAATTAAAGATGTTTTGGAAAGCGAAACAGAAAAAACAACGCGCCCTCCAGTTATTGTTGTCATGGGGCACGTTGACCATGGTAAAACAAAATTATTAGATGCAATTAGAAATACTAATGTCGTTGCGGGTGAAGCCGGAGGAATTACACAACACATTGGTGCTTATCAAGTTGAACGTAAGGGCCGCAAGATAACTTTTATCGATACCCCAGGTCATGAAGCTTTTACAGCCATGCGTTCGCGCGGCGCCAAAGTCGCTGACATTGCGATTCTTGTTGTTGCCGCTAATGAAGGTGTCAAACCGCAGACAGTTGAATCAGTTAAAATTGCCCAGGCCGCAGAAATACCAATCGTTGTGGCAGTTAATAAGATCGATCTACCAGATGCCAACATTGATAAAGTTAAACAAGAATTGGCACAACACAATATCTTGGCTGAAGAATGGGGTGGTAAGAATGTTTTTGTTCCTATTTCAGCTAAGCTCAACAAAAACATTGATGAATTATTGGATACAGTTCTCTTATCAGCAGATTTAATAGCCGACAAGATTCAAGCCAACCCCAATGGTGAGTTTATTGGCAGTATCGTTGAATCTCATGTTAGTAAGGGTGAAGGTCCGGTCGCAACTGTCCTAGTTAAAAATGGAACTCTGCATGTTGGCGACTATGTCATGATGTCTGGTGTTTTATATGGTCGTGTTCGTATTATGAAAAATCATTTGAATCAAGTTATTGATAAAGCAGAACCTTCAACTCCAGCAGAAATTCTTGGTTTAAAAGTTGCCCCGAAAGTTGGTGATGTGTTGGAAGTGATTGATGATCCTCGAAAGGCCAAGCGTGCCAAGGTTTATGTCATGCAAAAACAAGATGAAACCTTTATCCAAAGCAGCGAGCCGACGGAGGAAGCAAAAGAAAGCTTGACTGAGTTAAATATTGTTTTACGTACAGACGTGTTGGGTTCACAGGAAGCAATTGTAGAATCTTTGAAAAAGATGGAACGTGAAGGTATCAAGATTAACTTTGTGGCTAAGGGATTAGGTAATATCACAGAAAGTGATGTTTCGAGTGCAGAGGCGACAGGCGCAATGCTTTTAGGCTTCAACATCCTTTCATCATCCAGTGCAACGGATTTAGCACGTGATAAAAAAGTTGAAATCAAAACATATCGTATTATTTACGAATTGATTGATGAAGTTAAGAAAAAATTAAATGAAATTATAAAACCAGAGATAGTTCGTACGGATTTAGGTAAGATGCAGGTGCTTATGAGTTTCAAAAAAGGTAATGATTGGCAGGTCATTGGTGGTAAAGTTATTGTTGGTAGGGTTGAACCAAAAGCTAAGGTGGCCGTGATACGCAATGAGCAGTTTTTAACCTCTGGACGCATTACAGCACTACAAATCGGGAAACAAGAGGTTTCTGATGCTGTGAAGGGTCAGGAGTGTGGAATTAAGTTCGAAGGTCAGCCTATTATTGAAAAAGATGATATTTTAGAGATTTACAAAGAACAGGAAGTAAGGAAATTTGTCTAAAATTGAATAAAAGTAAGCTGCTACAAGTTGACAAGTAGCAGCTTTTTTGATATAATGTGATGTCACTAAGTGACGAAGGCAATCAACCCCGAGGTGAAAGATGGAAACGGTCGTGTTCTGGAGAATGACCGCATTGGTCCTAGCGCTCTTAAACCTGGTATTCCTCTACTGCCTGAGGAAGCAGAAGAGGGAGCTCGCGGTAGCGGGCGACGACCACCTGACCGGCCTGCCGCTGCGGGCCAAGTTCCTGGCCGCGGCGGAGGTGGTCTTCTCGGCGATTCGCTCGAAGAAGTTCGGGGTCAGCCATCATCGGCGTCGTGGCGACACCAGCCCGAACGGCGGCTTCCTGACCCCGGAGGACTTGCTCTTCCTTAAGGAGCAGCTCATGCCTGTGCTGCAGGAGAAACTGCTCAGGTACAACTTCCACGCCGCGTGGCGTACCTTGCAGGAGATCTTCGCTGGTCGGGCAGATCAGGGTATCTACGGAAAACTCCCTGATCGTTGCTACTCCTGTGCGACGTCGCTCTACGTCAGTGGGCGTGAGGGGCTTATCTACCCCTGCGGTCACATGGCGGACCTAGCGGAGCGGCACCCTGATCAAGCGGTGATTCTGGGGCGAGTCGGTGAGCCGCTGGATCTTTCTGTGGTTCATAAGCTGCCCTTGCCGCAGTGCGAAGTCATTTGCGGTCCGGTGCTCAAGGGGCACAACCGGCGCGCGCAAAAGGCCGTTGAGCTAATGCGCGCCATGCCAGACCTGGCCCAAGTGCTGGAGTTGGAATCCTACGAGCCGGTGCTCATCAACAGGTTGCACGAGAGTTACGTGACCTTGCGCGATACTGGCAAGCGTCCGTTCCGCGCCTGATGCCTCTTCCGGTGGATAGTCCGAGACTGTCCACCGATTTTATTTGACAAGAAATTTTTATGATGTAATATGTAATACAGTGTAATACAATAAATATATGCGTTGTGTCGTTTCTTTGTCCTTACCAAAGGATATGTGCCAAGAAGTAGAAAAACAAATGAAGAAGCTCAAGTTTGAAAATAAGAGCGAGTTCATTCGCTATCTTTTACGTTATTGGTTAGAGCAACAAAAAGACAAATAATTAAACCAAGATTTTAAAGCATCAAAAGCTATTCTCTTAATGCTTTTTAAATCGGTTTTCATTTTATGGAGTTAAACGATCAAAACTTTGAACAAGAAGTTATCAATTATACAGAGGGTCCGGTGTTGGTGGATTTTTACGCTGTCTGGTGCGGACCCTGCAAAATGCAAGGGCCAATTATTGAAGCCTTAGCAGAAGAGTTAAAGACAACAAAGACAAAAGTTTTTAAAGTCAATGTTGATGAAGCTCAGGAAACAGCCACAAAGTTTGATATTATGAGCATCCCGACTTTAATGATTTTTCGCAATGGAGAAGTCGCTGAAACTTTAATGGGATTAAATAGCGCTGAAGTTTTAAAAGAAAAATTACAAAAGTATCAATAATATGAATAAGTACGATGTTATTATCGTTGGTGGTGCTTGCGCAGGGCTGAGTGCGGCGCTCTATACGGCGCGTCGTGCTTTGAAGACTGTTGTTTTGACTAGGGATATAGGTGGACAAGCAGCTATCACGACAGAGATCGAAAATTATCCTGGTACTGGAACGATCTTGGGGCCGGAATTGATGAATCGTTTTAGAGACCAAGCGGAAAAAGCTGGAGCTGAGATTAAGATGTCAGAAGTTCAAGCAATCACAAAGAGTGGAAACGAGTTCGTTGTTAAAGCTGGGGTAGAAGATTATCAGGCGCCAGCAGTCATCCTAAGTTTTGGATTAACGCATCGTAAACTCAATGTGCCTGGAGAAAAAGAATTGACCGGGCGTGGAGTTGCTTATTGCGCTACTTGCGATGGACCGCTTTTTCGTAATAAGATCGTGGCTGTAGTCGGAGCCGGTAATTCGGCCATTGATGCAGCTGATTATCTTTCTGAAATAGCCAGCAAAGTTTATCTGTTGGTACGTAGTGACTCTTTCCGAGCTGATGAAGCTGATTTGGTTGAAAAGGTGAAGAACAATCCAAAGATTGAGATTAGATATAAAACAGAAATAACTCAATTTGTGGGCGAAAAGAAATTGGAAAAGATATTATTAAACGATGGCTCGGAGCTTGAATTAAATGGAGTATTTATAGAAATTGGTTACGCCACGCAAACTGATTTCTTGGGTGATCTTGTAACACTTGATGAACGAAAACAAATTGTTGTTGATAATGAAGGCAAGACCTCAACTCCTGGAATCTTTGCGGCTGGTGATGTTACTAACGTTCCATTTAAACAAGCAGTCATTTCTGCGGGAGATGGAGCCAAGGCCGCTCTTTCGGCTAGCCGTTATGTAAAAAACCTCAAAGGACTTGAAGATAAACCAGATTGGAACAAGAAAAAATAATTTTATTTCATGAATAATAAGGCTTTAGAATTTCACGAGTATCCTCGTCCGGGCAAGATCAGTGTCACACCCACCAAACCACTAAAGACAAAGGAGGATTTGTCATTGGCGTATACGCCAGGGGTGGCTGAACCATGCTTGGCTATAAAAGATAATTTGGAGGCTGCTTATCGCTATACTTCGAAAGGAAATTTGGTCGCGGTAATTAGCAACGGCACAGCGGTTTTGGGGTTAGGAAATATTGGAGCCTTGGCTGGTAAGCCGGTTATGGAAGGGAAAGGGAATTTGTTTAAGCGCTTTGCCGATATCGATGTTTTTGATCTTGAAATCAATGAAGATGATCCAGAAAAATTAGTGGAAACCATTGCTCGTTTGGAGCCAACATTTGGCGGTATCAACTTAGAAGATATCAAAGCACCAGAATGTTTTTTCGTTGAGGAAGAATTAAAGAAGCGAATGCAGATTCCAGTTTTTCATGATGATCAGCATGGGACAGCGATTATCGTCGGTGCGGGGCTACTTAACGCTTTGGAATTAACAAAGAGAATAATAGCAGAGGTGAAGGTTGTTTTTTCCGGCGCCGGAGCAGCAGCCATTGCCTGCGCGAAAATGTTGGTGCAGCTGGGTGTATTAAAAGAAAACATTTTCATGTTTGATAGCAAGGGGTTGATCACTAAGGATTCAGAAGCACTTAATAAATATAAGGCAGAGTTCGCGCAAGACAGCGATCTTAAATTAGTCGAGGCAATGTCCGACGCTGATGTTTTTATCGGAGTCTCGGTAGCCAATGTTTTAACACCAGAAATGTTGCAGAGCATGCGTCCGAGTCCCATTGTTTTTGCTTTGGCCAATCCGAACCCAGAGATTAATTATGACATAGCTGTAAAAGCCGTACCGGATATCATCATGGCGACAGGTCGAAGCGATTATCCCAATCAAATTAACAATGTTTTGGCCTTTCCTTACATCTTCCGTGGCGCCTTAGACGTCAGGGCTTCAGTAATCAATGAGGAAATAAAGATTGCTGCTGTAAAAGCCTTGGCTAAGCTAACACGAGAACCAGTGCCACCGGAGGTTGAAGAGATTTATCAGACTAAATTGGAGTTTGGACCAAATTACATAGTGCCCAAAGCATTTGACCCACGATTAAAGTCAGTTATTTCAACGGCTGTGGCGCGTGCAGCCATTGAATCTGGTGTAGCTTCAAAGAAAATAGATTTAGATGAATATTTTAATAAATTAAATCAATAGAGATTATGCAAAACCAATTTGAAAATGCTTTGCAACAACTCGACAAAGCAGCCAAGGCAATCAATCTTGAAGAAGAAGTATTAATGCAACTCCGTACACCGGACAGAATTCTTCAAGTTAAGATCCCGGTTGTCATGGACGATGGAAGTATTAAAAATTTTGAAGGTTATCGTGTCCAACATAATAATTGGGCTGGTCCGTACAAAGGTGGTTTACGTTATTTTCCTTCAGTTGATTTAAATGAGGTAAAAGCCCTAGCACTTTGGATGACGATTAAATGCTCAGTGGCTGGAATTCCTATGGGCGGGGGAAAAGGTGGTATCACCGTTGATCCTAAAAAACTCAGTCCAGGCGAATTGGAAAGAATGACCAAATCGTTCGCACGTACTTTGGCTCCAAATATTGGTGCTCAAGTTGACGTCCCGGCCCCTGACGTTTATACAAATGGACAAATAATGACCTGGATATTGGATGAATATACGAAAGTAAAAGGTAATGAAGAATTAGCCTTGATTACTGGTAAACCAATGGAGCGTGGTGGCAGCGCTGGTCGTGATCGGGCCACAGCCATGGGTGGTTTCTATGTCTTAAAAGCCTTACTTGAAAAAGTAGGAATTAACACCAGTGAGACTAAGATTGCAATCCAAGGTTTTGGTAATGCCGGCGGGGTTATGGCTGAACTGGCCTTCGCCGATGGTATTAAAGTCGTAGCAATTTCTGATTCCAGTGGCGGTGTTTACAATGAAGCTGGCTTAAATATTCCCGAGCTTATGAAACATAAACAATCCACAGGGGCAGTGGCTGGTTTCCCAGGGGCTAATTCTGTCAGCAATGCAGAGCTTTTAGAATTACCTGTCACGGTTTTAATCCCTGCGGCCTTAGAGAATCAAATTACTTCCGAAAATGCTGATCGCATCAAAGCTCAATACATATTAGAATTGGCTAATGGACCTGTTACGCCTGAGGCTGATGATATTTTGGCTAAAAATGGCATAAAATCAGTTCCAGATGTATTAGCTAATTCCGGTGGTGTAACTGTTAGCTACTTTGAATGGGAACAAAACATTAAGAATGAGAAATGGACAGAAGAGGCGGTTTTTGTCAAATTGAAGGAAACAATAGTCCCAGCCTTCGAAGATGTTTGGAATAAACAAGAACAAATGCAAATTGATTTAAGAACTGCGGCCTTTGCTCGCGCTCTGGAAAAGCTTCGCTCTCTATGGTATAATAGTGTCAGAAAGAAATTTAACAATTAATTTCAAAACTATGGTCAGAAAGTTAAATCCAGCTCTTAAGAAACCATTAAAAGTTTCTGCAGATCTAGCAGCTGTTGTCGGTGCTGGTCCAATGCCACGCATGGATGTTGTTAAGAAGATTTGGGACTACATCAAGAAGAACAATCTTCAGAATCCAAGCAACAAACGAAACATCTTAGCTGATGACAAATTACAGAAAGTATTTGGTGGCAAAAAAGAAGTTTCTATGTTCGAGATGACCAAGCTAGTTTCAAAGCATTTATCAGATGTCTAGTAATTGATAGAATCTCCTCCAGTAATGGGGGAGATTTTTTATTCAAGATTTGCTAAGATAGAGCTACTATGAACTCACGTTACGAACTAAAATTACAACGTCAGGGTTATAAAAATATCGCTGGAGTGGATGAGGTGGGGCGCGGTGCCTACGCTGGACCTATAGTGGCCGGTGCTGTTATTTTAAATTTCGATAGACGCGGATTTTTTAAAGAAATTTCTGACTCCAAAGTTTTATTAGCTGATAAACGCGAACGACTTGCGAAGTTGATAATAAAAAATGCGCAAACCTGGTCAATTTGTTCGGTCACCAATTGGGAGATTGATCGAAATGGTTTAAGTGCCGCCAATAAAAAAGTTTTAACGCAGGCGTGTTTAAATCTGTTAATAGATCCAGAATATATTTTGTCTGATTAT
>Ga0172369_10002662_pt1 | contig 24228 bp, 29 predicted proteins | sample LakKiv25m_FD_114539 | JGI IMG/M metagenome (GOLD analysis project Ga0172369, IMG submission 114539) | Freshwater microbial communities from Kabuno Bay, South-Kivu, Congo - kab_022012_11.25m | ecosystem: Environmental > Aquatic > Freshwater > Lake | place: Democratic Republic of the Congo...
CGTCCCGCAACACTGAGAGAGCAACTCCAGTGGGCAAAAGACCACTGGAACAGAAGGGATTGGGTTGTTGCTCTGGGGCAAACGTGGCTTGACTCTGATGGCGATCTTCGCGTTTCTGTTTTGAGTCGCTTTGTCGGCAAGTGTGGCTTGTATCTGGGTTTGTTTCTGGGTGGCTGGGGTTCGGGCGTTCGTTTTCTTGCCGTTCGCAAGTAGTATTAATTTTGGGACTGGGGAACTTTGTTTTCTCAGTCCCGTTTTTTAATTTTTGAATCTAATATCTATCCGTTTCGTGCTAAAATGAAAAGGTGAACGGATTTGTGAAATTTATATTGTGGACAATAATTCTCTCTGCCCTGGGGTATTTTGGATATCAGGCATATACAAAATGGTGGGACACTAATGCATTCAATCAGAAAAAAGATCAGATTACTGAAACTTTTGGAAGCACTGCAAGCAGCACCAAAGAAGTAATAATGGAAAAGGCGGGAGAAGCGAAAGCAAAAATAGGGGAATATACCAACCAAGTGGTGGGAGAGGCAAAAGAGGGAACACTGCAGTTTATACAGCGAAAGATTGGTGAAGGAATATCAGCACTTGGAGAAAGCATAAAGGGTGCGGGGACAACGGTAGGCGGCGCAACGACAACAGTCGTTCAATATGTACCCGTTTCAATTCCTGCTATTGTTTCGTCGTATGGGGGAAGTTCGGTTGCTCAGGTACAATCAAATACGTTTCCAAACCCAACAAGTACAGGATTTCTGAATCCGCCACCACCAACTGCAGTAAGCACAAAAGAAAATGTACCACTTATATTTTCAATAAATACACCGACGCATTATCATGTTGATTGGGGTGATGGCTCAAAAGAAGAAGGGATAGAAACAGTAGGTGTTGTAAAATTAATCAGTCATACATGGAGTGTAAAGGGAGATTATATTGTTACTATCACCGTTGAAGAAGGGGCAAAAAAAGGAATGACAACGTTCCCAACGCGAATATATTAAGTAAGGTGCAATTCTATTCGAGGCAACATATGGATATCACATATAATCAATACAACATACAAGTCGCAAACAATACAGACAATGGCAGTGATTCTATTCGCATAGCCGTTTCCTGTCTCTAGTTGGATGAAAGAGCAAGTGTTTGTGAAAACAGATAGATCGGGAGCAAGAAAAAAGTACTATTATGGTGCGGGAATTATTATTGGAATTATTGTTATCACTTTTAGTGTTGGTATGTATTTTTATTATTGGAGTCCGACACTACGAATTGGTGAGTTTTTGATTGTTGGTACTAATTCGAAAGAGGAAGCAAAGACTGCAATTGTCAATTATTTTAATTCATCCCGATCATTCTTTTCGCCTGCAACCGATCGCATTGTTTTTTGGGCGCAGCACAATGATGAATCCATATCATCGCCATCATTTCTTCCTTATGTGGCATCAATCAAATTAGCAAGCGATTTTTCCGAAAAAAAAGTGATTGCAGAAATAACCCCACGAGTAATGAGTGGAATCTGGTGCATTAGTGATCAATGTTATGCGTTTGATGACAACGGGGTAGTTTTTTCTGAAGCTCCCGATGTTTCGGGATCGTTGATTTTAAAAATAAAAGATGAAAACAATACCCCAGTAACATTAGGAAGTACCGTATTGAGCAGCGAAGAATTTACATCAATAAAAAGAGCAATAAAAGATATTCAAGAAAACAAGATTCCGATATCCGAGATAGTTATTCAAAATATGGAGCTAAAGGAATGGTCGACCGTTGCGCCAAATGGATTTTCAATAAAATTTAGCTTTAATTCAATTCCTGAAGACCTCGATTCCGTGTTTAAAGGAATTCTTGAACGAACCAGTATTGAAAGGCTCACCTACATTGATCTTCGCGTTCCAAACCGAGTGTATTTTAAATGATTAGATGAGGTTTAGTATACTGAGTATAGAGATGAAACATCTGAATTTAAAAGATAACAAATCTGGATTTACTCTTATTGAGCTTCTTATTTATGCGGCAATTTTCTCAGTGAGTGCGGTTTTTTTGGTGAATATTCTGGCTTCAATTACTCAATCACAGATTCGTCAGACGTCGGCGAATGAAGTCACTCAACAAGTTTCATTTGTAAGCAATACTATTCAGCGACTGGTTCGTGAGGCCAGTGTAGTTGAAAATGATTCGGGAGTAGCGAGCTCAACAATTAAAATTCGTACCATGGCATCATCGACCGATCCGACACTTATTTATTGGGATCAGACTACTAATACAATGCAGTTGAAACAAGGAGCGAGCGAGCCAGTTCAGCTTACCAATGAAAAAGTTGTAGTAAGTACTTTTTCTGCAACGAAATATGAAAATCCAGGAGGAAATGCGGTGGTTCAGGTAGATCTTACGTTTGCTGCAAATACCACTGTTGAAAAAGCAAAAGTAACAAAATTTTGGAGAGGAGCAATTACAAGAATTTCTGCTGCAACATTTGATTCTGATTTGCTTCCAAACACTTCAAATGTTTTAAATCTTGGTGGTGCGGGATCGACGTGGAAAGATGGGTTTTTTAATGGTGCAGTAAATATTATTGGAAAACTTGGTGTAAGCACACAACCTTCCGATATTTCCGGTATGGTTTCAGGAATAAAGGTAAATGGCGATGTTTCATTTATGGCCTCAGCAAACGGAGTGATATTAAAAGCGCCAAACGGAACCTGTTATCGTGTGGCGGTGGCAAATGGAGGGACACTTTCTACGGCAAGTTCAACGTGCCCTTAAGGCGACTTCAAAATTTATCCTTTTGAGTAAAATCTTCATACAACATAAATTCGATTCATAAACGAATAAAGAATAACAGCCCACTGTGAACTCGACGCCTAAGGCATCTCGAACAGCACAGTGGGCTGTTATTCTTTGTGATTCTTTTTTTCATGAATTTATATGTTGTATTGCGACACATACTCAAAAGAATGATTTTCTACCTTTATACGAAAGAATTCTACATCTCACACATGCGCCAGAACACAATTTACAATTTCAAAAACAAAAGAATAGAGAAATAGGAATAATACGCTGTATGAATCCCATCAAGGTTGAGTTCGCATTATTCCGTCTATTTCTTATTCTTTTGTGAATAGGAATTGTATTGTGTGGAGGTTTTGTGTGAGATGTAGGATTCTTGAATTGGCACTTGACACTGTTGAGTGCTAATTTATAATAACCGAGGATGAGGGAAAGAACTCAATCAATTTTAGATGCGTCAGTACGGGAATATATAAAAACGGGGAAACCAATTACCTCGGAGATTTTATATGAGATATATGATTTTGGCATTAAGCCGGCAATGATACGTCTCGAACTCGTTGGACTTTCTCACGAGGGCTTCCTCTTTCAGACGCATCCTTCGGGGGGGCGATATCCAACCGATAAGGCATATAAACATTTTGTGGAGAGTGTTATTGAAAAAGAATCAAAGTCAGAACCCAAGTGGATTGATGAAGATAAAATTGATGACGACTTAAAAGGGTTTATGGATGACATCTCGCATCACCTTGGAGTGCTTTCAATAGGGTTTGATGTTTATAAGAATACTGTTGTCGGTTCTGGGTTGTGCGAGCTTCTTGAGCGAATTCCAACGGGCGCAAAAGAAGAACTTCTTTCTATTGTGAGCGACTTTGAGGCAATCGAGGAGCGATTACAAAAACAGCGAGAATGGATTGCAAATGAAGTTATGTGGCCGCGAGTATTTATTGGAGAAAGTCCAATCACAAAGAGCAAAGAATTGTCGGTTATAGCGGGGCGAGTGGTGAATAATGAAAATGATGTGATTATATTTTCAATTGGACCGAAACGAATGGATTATGAAAGGGCGATTGGAATTATGAAACTATTATCAAATGATTAAACGCTAAACTATGAATCAAAATAAAATGTCGCAGTCAGATAAAATTACTTCTAATGGGATGGAAGAAGAAAAAGGGGAACCTATTGAACAAGAATTAGATATTGAGGCAATTCAAAAAGAACGAAGCGAATATCTCGAAGGGTGGAAGCGGGCAAAAGCAGATTTTATAAATTATAAGAATGAGGAAACCGAGCGAACAAAACGATTCAGTGCGATAACAAAAGAAATGATTATTGCTGATATACTTCCCGTTCTTGATAGTTTCGAGCTAGGAATTATGTCATCTAAAGATGGACAATCAAAGAAGGGAATGGAGCTTATTCGGATGCAGTTAGAAGAAGTGTTGAGGCGGAATGGCCTAGAAAGAGTAAGTGTAAGTCTTGGACAGCCATTTAATCCCTTATATCATGAGGCAATTGGAGAGGTCGAGTCGGAATATGGAAAGGGAACGGTGGCGGAGGAGGTTGGCATTGGATATACAATTGATGGGCGAGTAATTAGACCATCAAGAATAAAAACATCAAAAGGTCACCCCGATGAGATAGCGACATAGTCGCATCTCACGGGGTCTATGGACCCCAATGAAGAAATAAACATCTCACGGGGTCTATGGACCCCAATGAAGAAATAAACATTTCACGGGGTCTATGGACCCCAATGAAGAAATAACATCTCACGGGGTCAGTAAAAACAAAATTCGAAAAAAATAAAAATATAAAAAACATATGTCAAAAATTTTAGGAATAGATCTTGGTACAACAAATTCAGCGATGGCGATTATGGAGGGAGGGGAGCCAAAAGTGCTTGAGAATCACGAAGGAAATCGTACCACTCCTTCAATCATTGCACTCTCAAAAGCAAACGAGCGTCTTGCGGGATTGCTTGCAAAGCGACAAGGAGTAGTGAATCCAAAGAACACAATTAATTCAGTAAAGCGTCTTATTGGGAGAAAGTGGACCGACACAGAAGTGCAACGCGACAAGCAATGGCTTTCGTATGATATCCGTGAATCATCTCATGGCGGTGTTGAGGTAAAGTTGGGGGATCGGTGGCACACTCCTGAGGAAATTTCTGCAATGGTATTGCAAAAGCTCAAAGCAGATGCAGAAGCAAAAACAGGGGAAACAATTACCGAAGCAATTATTACTGTCCCTGCGTATTTTGATGACACACAGAGACAGGCAACAAAAAATGCAGGAGAAATTGCTGGGTTTAATGTTCGTAGAATTATTAACGAACCTACCGCAGCAGCGTTCGCATATGGGGTGAATAAAATGAAGAATGAAAAGATTGCGGTGTATGACTTTGGTGGAGGGACCTTTGATATTTCCGTACTTGAAATTGGCTATGATCCAGAAACAAAAGAACAAACTGTTGAAGTAAAGGCAACCGGAGGGGACACTCATCTTGGAGGTGATGATTTTGATAAAAAGATTATTGAATATTTGGTATCTGAATATAAAAAAGCCGAAGGAGTAGATATTTCAAATGATCCACTTGCAACACAGCGTTTGAGGGAAGCGGCAGAACGTGCAAAGCATGAGCTTTCAACAGCAATGGAAACAGAAATTAATCTTCCCTACATTACTTCGGATGCGGCAGGTCCAAAACATTTTATGATGAAACTTACGCGCGCAAAATTGGAAGATTTAGTGCGCGAGTATATTGATCGATCAATCGCATTAGTGAAAGAGTCAGTGACTGCACCAGCACCAAAAGGAGCGGGATTGAAATTGTCTGATATTGGAGAAGTAGTATTAGTTGGAGGGCAGACACGTATGCCTGCAATTGAAGAAGCAGTAAAGAACTTATTCGGGAAGGAACCACACAAAGGAATTAATCCTGATGAGGTTGTTGCAATTGGCGCAGCAGTTCAAGCAGGTATTCTTCAAGGAGACGTGAAAGATATTCTTTTACTTGATGTAACTCCACTTACTCTTTCAATTGAGACATTGGGAAGTGTTGCAACTCCGATGATACAGAAAAACACTACTATTCCAACAACAAAATCTCAGGTATTTTCAACTGCCGCTGACAATCAGACATCAGTAGAAATTCATATCGGGCAGGGTGAACGCCCAATGATGGCAGATAACAAAACACTTGCGCGATTTATTCTTGATGGCATTCCACCATCACCGCGTGGTGTTCCTCAGGTTGAGGTAACCTTTGATATTGATGCAAATGGAATTCTTAATGTTTCAGCAAAGGATAAGGCGAGTGGAAAAACACAGTCAGTTCGTATTGAGGCGTCAACCGCACTTTCAAAAGAAGAGATTGAACGCTTAAAACAGGAAGCAATGACACATGCAGCAGAAGACGAGAAAAAGCGCGAAATTATTGAAGCACGAAATCATGCAGAAACTCTTATTTATACCGCAGAGAAATCGTTGAAAGATGCGGGCGAAAAAGTTCCTCAAGAACTCAAAGATTCAATCAATCTTAAAATCACAAATCTTAATGCGGTAAAAACGGGTGATGAAAAGGAAGAAATTGTGTTAAAAACTCAAGAGCTTTCAACGGAGCTACAAAAGATTGGAGAAATCATGTATAAAGATAATAAGGCAGAAGAAACTCCAAACGAGCCAACCAATCATGATCAACCAAGCAATGGAAATAATTAGTCAGTCAAAAATAGAAGAAACTGATTATAACGCACTCAAAATAACACTACTCGGTGTTATTGGGGTGGCGGTAAGTATTTTCTCAGTATATGAGTTTGATCAGTTTCTTCTTACGTTCCAATACGGATTTCTTTGGTTTGCGCTGTGTGGAATGCTTGCATTTATCGTTATCAATCTTTTACTAACATTTTTTGTAAAGCATTTTACCATCACATTTGGAATTATTCTTGCAGAAACATTTTTTCCGCTGGTATTCTTTATTTCTAAATTTTCAAAACCAAATATTGAAATATTGCTTATTGGGGTGTTTCTCTTTTTTGTTTTCACACTTCTTGGCGTGTGGCGTGGGGTGAGCAGATTTCGCAATAGTATAAAGATGAAGTTTTTTGAGATAGCGAAGATAGTTACTCCAAAGATTGTTACTGGAATTCTCATTCTTGCGAGTGTGTTATTTTATAGTGAGTATTTTCTTTGGGGCTCAGTAAATGAGGCGATGGCACGAAAAGTTTTTGATGATTCGTTAAAAACAGTGGAATCGATAACTCATTTGTGGTATGGCGGTATTTCGGGAGAGCAAACGGTGAGTGAATTCTTTGGGTCATTAGTCGCAGTACAACTTAAAAAAACTCCTGAAGTTACAATAAATGGAGTAACGGTAAATATGCGTGATGGACTCAAGGAACTTCCACCCGAAGCACAGAAAAAGATTTTAGGTACACTTTCTGATGAGCTAATGAAAAAAGCGGAAGAGAAAGTTGGTACGCTGAATCCAAATGCAAAGGTGAGTGATGTTATTTATCAATATATTAAAGATTGGATTATCAAGCTTTCAGCAAATACAAAACTTGCTTTGGGAATTGGGGTAACCGTTCTTCTATTTTTCTCGATAAAAGGCATAATGTTCCTTTTATATGGATTAATAAATCTTATTGCGTTTCTTGTTTTTAAACTTCTCATTGTTGCAAATTTCGCGGTACCTGGGTTTGAAACCCGTACCAGAGAATTTGTCCTCTTGCCGTAGGTTAGTTATGTAGGTATTGTTTCCCCTTGGTTATTTTTCTATGTCTAAAGATTATTACAAAATATTAGGTATTCAAAAAAGCGCTACTGAAGATGATATAAAAAAAGCGTTTCGTAAACTTGCACATCAATATCATCCCGATAAGAAAACGGGAAATGAAGAAAAGTTTAAAGAAATAAATGAAGCATATCAGGTGCTTTCGAGTAAAGAAAAACGTGCACAATATGATCAGTTTGGGCAGACGTTTGATGGGGGAATGCCTGGAGGCGGAAATCCATTTTCTGGATTTGGTGGATTTCAAAATGGTGGCTTCAATGTAGATTTTGATGGGGGAGATATGAATGATATCTTCGAAGCGATGTTTGGCGGAAATCCATTTGGTGGCGGGAGAGCTCGCACATCATCTCGTTCGCGTGGAGTGGATTTGGAATTTGTGGAAACGATAACACTTGAGGAGGCATTTTCTGGGGTTAAAAAAACAATTCATTTTGAAACATATTCTAAATGCGCAAAATGTTCTGGGCAGGGATATGATGTTTCAAAGGGAACAAAGCAGTGTGGAACATGTAATGGGCGTGGGCAGGTACGAGAGGAGAAACGAACAATACTTGGAACTATTGCATCGGTGCGTGCGTGCACTTCGTGTAAAGGAAAAGGAACAATCCCCAATGAGCCATGTAAAGAATGCAGGGGAACGGGGAGGGTGATAGGACGAAAAGAGGCGACATTTGATATTCCGCGGGGAATTGAAGACGGGCAGGTAATGAAGCTTGCCGGGCAAGGTTCTGCAGGTGAGGAAGGAATGGGAAGTGGAGATTTATATGTAATCGTTAGAATAAAACAGCATAAAGAATTTGAACGAGAAAAAACAGATTTATTTACTACAAAAGAAGTTTCTCCGATTGATTTGCTATTAGGAAAACAAATATCACTCAAGGATATTGATGGGTCACTCTACACCACAACAATTCCTGAGGGATTTAATATAAAAGATCCACTCCGAGTGCAAGGAAGGGGAATGCCACGACCGGGAATGTTTGGATCCTCAAGGGGTGATTGTTTCGTGACGCTTACATTTAAAACGCCAAAACATCTATCTAAAAAAGCGAGAGAATTATTGGAGAAACTAGAGGGAGAGCTTTAATGGTGTTTGACTTTTTACTGATTTGGGCTATTATATATTCATATCCGTAGATCGCAGGTGTCGAATTTTTCAGACGAAAATGAATTGAATATCCCGTTAGATAGGCCTTGCCATCTAACGGGACGCTCAAAATAAAATCAATTCACTTCGTTCATTGAATTATTTTGGCGTAAATCCTGCTGAGGAAACCCAGAAATTTATAAGGAAACTTATAAACGATGTCTACGGCATAAAGGTCGTAGGCGTTTTTTAATTTTGAGTACGAAGTAATGATAAGATTAACCCCGTGAGATATGTATTACATATATGTTCTCAAAAGTGCTAAGGATGGAAGATATTATGTCGGTAAGACTGAGGATCTTCGAAAGCGTTTTAAGGAACATAATGATGGTAGAGTATCGAGCACTAAAAATCGTTTGCCGTTTGAACTCGTGTATTATGAAGCAAGTAGAAACAGCAAAGATGTGAACACTCGCGAGCTTTATCTAAAAACCGCATGGGGCAAACGATATATTAAACAAAGGATAAAAAATGATAGAAAATAGTTATCTCACGGGGTGTTATTTTGTTATTTCGCTTCGCTCAAACAAAAAAACATGAAAACTAAAAGTCAAAAATTAACACAAATTGAGGAAGGAGCAGGGGTGTTGAAAAATACTCAGTCAGTAGTTCTTACTGATTTTACTGGTCTTTCCGCAAATGAAATGAACACACTTCGCAAGAATGTGTTTGGTTTGGGTGGATCATTGTTAGTGTTTAAAAAGCGCTTGCTTAAATATGTCTTTGAAAAAGAAGGAATGGAGTTTACTCCATCTGACTTTGCAGGACAGGCAGGCGTAGTGTTTTCTCCAAAAGATATGGTGGAAACTGCGGGAGTAGTATATAAGTTTTCGAAAGTACAAAATAAACTCAAAATTTTGGGTGGATTTAACGTACCTGAGAAAAGTTTTATTACCGCAAAAGATACACAAGCAATTGGTCAGCTTCCTTCACGTGAAGTACTCTTGGGTCAATTGGTATACATGTTGGGAACTCCAATCCGTTCATTTATGGTGGTATTAAACGAAAAAGCAAAAAAGTCGTAAAAAATAATAGATAATAACATGGAAAAATTTAACAAAATTATTGAAGAGGTTGAAAAGCTCACGGTGCTTGAGCTTTCAGAGTTGGTAAAGGCACTTGAAGAGAAGTTTGGTGTTTCAGCAGCAGCGATGGCGGTAGCAGGACCTGCAGCAGCGGCAGCGGAAGAGAAAACATCTTGGGATGTAGTTCTCGTAAGCGGCGGCGAGCAAAAGATCAATGTTATCAAGATCATCAAAGAAGCAACCGGACTTGGCCTTAAAGAGGCAAAGGATTTGGTTGAAGGAGCTCCAAAGGAAGTAAAGAAAGGAATGAAGAAGGAAGAGGCAGAAGAGCTCAAGAAAACTCTTGAAACCGCAGGTGCGGTAGTAGAATTGAAATAATAGGGTTTAGCGACTAGGGTTTAGCCTGCCTGCCGATAGGCAGGGGTATAGAAAATCCACTCGAAAGGGTGGATTTTTGTAAATCCCTATCCACACCTTTTGTTTGACTTTTGGTTTGTTTTAGATATACTGATGATACTAACCGCACTACTTCTGTCCTTCGGGGCAGGAGTAGTTTTTTATGTTATATTACTTGTATGTCGAATCAAGAGAATGTGGTGGTGTATATTGATGGAGGTAATCTTTATAAAAAATTAAAAATGCTTGGTATTCCTGAAAAAGGAAAACGATTTGATTATTCTGATTTTGTTAATTATCTTGTTGGAGAACGCACTCTTGTTTCGAAAAGATATTATGTGGGTATTGTCCGAAATGTAGATGGATCAGAGAAGAGTGAACAAATGGTTCGGAGTCAGCAAAAATTTTTAGATGCGCTTGAGCTTGAGGGGTTTGCTATAAAGAGGGGGAAGATTATGTATGACGAAGGAAATATACGAGAGAAGGGAGTTGATGTTAAATTATCAGTTGATTTAGTTGTTGGCGCTGTTGATAGTTTGTTTGATACGTCAATCATTGTTAGTTCAGATACTGATCTTATTCCGGCCGTTAAATATATTAAAAAAGCAAAAAGTAAAAATATTGAATATATAGGATTTGGAGTTGATCCGTCACTTGGTTTAATTCAGGAGTCATCTTCAACGCGTGTATTTTCGAAAATTGATTTAGTAAGATTTCAAAAAGAAAAGTAACTATTTAGTTAGTAGAGCCATGCTATGAAAATAGTGGGGTTTGAAATTGGGAGATTCGGATGATAGTATAAACAAGTTCTTGGGGCAATTAGCTCAGCTGGTTAGAGCGTTGCATTCACATTGCAAAGGTCACTGGTTCGAGTCCAGTATTGCCCACAGAAAAATCGCCTTTATGGGCGATTTTAATTTCAAGTTCTAAATTTCAAATTTTAAATAGTAAGGACTCGAACTGGGAAGGGGGTCGGGGAAACGGAAGTTTTCCCGTGGCGGAAGTAATGAAACCCTGCCTACCTGCAGGAAGGCGCAAGGTTTCATAAAATTTCGTCTGCGAAATTTTGTTCGATTCCTATTGCCCGCACATATGAAAATAAAAAAATTTAAAAATACTGATAAGGAAACTGATTTTATAAGACAAGAAATTTTGAGAAATGGGAAAAAAACAAAAAGAGTAGTTTTTAAAATAGATGTGATCCAGATAAAATTTCTAGGACAAGAGGAAAATCCAGACGCTGAATCAGATGAGATTATTGAAAAAGAAAAAAATGATTTTAATGAGGAAAACGTTGTATATAGATGGGAAAATAATATTGGGTTTGAGAAATAAATTATGGAAAATAAAGAGTTTAATCTAAAGAATGTTCGTGGATTGAGAAGGGCTTCAAATTTTCTTATGTCGTCTATTACATTGATGATTCTTTCTTATTTTTTATTTCACCCATCCTTTTTTAAAATTCTTTTAATAGCAATATTTATGTTTTTTGTTCAGTTTTATGTTGATCAGGGTGGTTTCATAGATGGTTATGAATACTGCGAAGGACTTTCTAAGGAAGATAAGGAAAAGATAAAAAATAAAAAAATTAATTTTTAATTTTTTTGAAATTAGACAACTAATCTTAGATTTCCAAATTGTTTTATAGAAAAACTCCGCACTTACAGTGCGGAGTGGTTTATTATCCTAGACCCTAGTCGCTAAACCCTATCTTGCGAGTGTATAAAACATCAAAATGGCAATAATTATAATGATATTTGCTTAAATTTATTAAATTTTGCTAGAATACAAGTAGAATGAAGTTCAAAAACACGCTTCAAAGGGGGTCGGTTCGATATATTGTTTTCAAAGAAGACGACACTTGGTATGCCGTTGGTTTGGAGTTTAATATTGTTGAGTCAGGGAGCACTCCACAAGAAGCAATGCTTTTACTTTTTGAGGCACTTTCTGGATATGTTGAATCGGCGCGGAAAGCAAAATTGCGACCAATTGTTTTGAATCAAAAGACGGATTCTGAATATGAAAAGTTATGGGCTGATATAGAAGCAAAAAAATTTGTGACAACGAAAAATGTGTTTTCTTCTGGAAAACTTCGTGTCGGCGAATTGCTTGGTCGCTCACTTGTACCCGCATAATTGTGCGGGTTTTTATATGACACGAGGACTTAACAACTGGACTGCGGAGGATGTAATTCGATTTTTACGTATTTATAGTTTTACTCATTCATATACAAAAGGGAGCCACATGTTTTATGTAGGAAAATTTGGAGGACAGCCGAGACAAGTTTGCATTCCGTTTCATGGAAGTCGAGCAATCAATCCTAAGACGTTAAAAGGAATTATTTCTCAGTCAGGAATATCAAAAGAAGAGTGGTTAGAAAAATAAATATATAACAAAAAAACTCCACACAATGTGTGGCATTTTTCTATACCCCTGCCTACGGCAGGTAGGCTAAATCCTAACCACTAAACCCCCTTGGTAAGTGTATAAAACATCAAAACTGCGGCGATTCCCATAAGAACAAAGGTGAGCCAGATAAATATTTTTGAGAGAATGCCACTCACATATTCTCCCATTATTTTTTTGTTTTGAGCGATACGGGCAATAACAAAGATAAGGGGAACGGCAGCAACGCCGTTAAATACTGCGGTGAATACCAGCGCTTTCATTGGGTCAATACCAACGAAATTAATCATCAATCCAACCAGCGTTGCAACGGTAATAACTCCATAAAACCCGTGTGCTCGCTTAAATTTACGATTTAAGCCCTCTTTCCAGCTAAATGCTTCTGATACTGCATATGATGCCGACGCAGATAGTACGGGGATTCCAAGGAAGCCAAGACCCAAAATGCCGATAGAGAAGATTAATTTTGCGAGAAAGCCCGCGTTAGGAAATGTATTCACTAACGGTTCCAATGCTTTTGCCGCATCTGCTGCAGTTTTAATATCAGTGATTCCATTTGCAAAAAGCACTGTTCCTGCCACGACGATGATGCACCACGTTGCCATTTCAGAAGAGATCATTCCAACAATAGTGTCCATTCTAATTGCCTTCATAAATTGCTTTGTCATTGTCGGCTTTCCATCTTTTATTAGATGATTTATTCGTTCTTCTTCAACTTCTTCCGACGCTTGCCAGAAAAACATATACGGAGAAATAGTTGTTCCTAAAACTCCCGTGATAATAAACAAAAATCCAAAACTGAGTTCAAAATTTGGAACAAGTGTTGCATGAATGACCTCCCTCCAAGGCAAACGAATCAAAAAGACGGTGAGGGGATAAGCGAGAAGTGTGAGTGTTGCCCATTTCAAAATTTTTGCATATGACTTATACGAAACAAAAATTTCAAGCAATAAAATTACCGCCGAAAAGAAAAGCACGAGAATAGTGAAGGGGATTGGGACAATAAGTTGTGCGGCGGCACCCATTGCACCAATATCTGCACCAATGTTAATAGTATTTGCAACAAGAACAAGAAAGATTACTGAATACAACACCCATTTTTTGTAATGTTCTTTTACTACTGATACAATTCCTTTTCCTTGTGTTGCCCCGATGCGTGCACATGCTTCTTGTACTGAGATCATAAACGGAAGCATAAAGAGTGCGGTCCATAATTGGCCGTATCCAAATTGTGCTCCGGTTTGTGAATAAGTTGCGATTCCTGATGGATCATCATCTGCTGCGCCCGTAATAACACCTGGTCCGGCAGATTTAACGAATTTTCGTACTCCTTTAAACATATAGAGAAATTATTACACAGAATTTTTAATTTTGTAATTTTTAATTTTATAAACAAAGACGAAAATTTCATTTCTATACTATTTGTGGTATAGCTTGGCGGTGATATATATTTTGTTGTAGTTTCCAATCTCTATACTGGTGGGGAATAATAAAAAAGAAAAGAAAATTGAAAGCTAAATCACAAACAACAAAATATACAACTGTTGATAACTTTATATGCTATTTACCCTCATTATATGAGGGTAAATTTGATGTGTTCTCGACAAACCGTTGAGTACATCAAAGAGGGGGATCGTGGTATACTCATATATGTAAGTGGGGAATTGTGGATAAAAGTGTGGATAAGGTCGAAATCTGGGGATAACCCTCAATAACTAACCAAGGTAACGCTATAAAATGCTTCTCGGAGAATTTAAACATTCAATTGACGAAAAAGGACGCGTTGCGGTTCCTGCGAAGTTCCGGCATGCGTTTCAAGGGGGGGCGATTATCACCCGAGGTCTCGATCACTGCCTTTTTATCTTTAGTCTTAGTGAGTGGGAGAATCTTGCAAAAAAAATCAATGATCTCCCGCTTGCGCAGGCTAATTCTCGTGCGTTTTCTCGTTTGATGCTTGCAGGTGCAATGGATGTGAAGGTTGATGTACAAGGACGCATACTTGTTCCTGATTATTTGCGTGAATACGCAAATATAAAGAAGCAGGTAGTTGTTGCGGGAGTATATAACCGAGCAGAAATTTGGGATGAGACAGCGTGGAATGAATATAAATCACGTACCGAATCAGCATCTGATGAAATAGCCGAGAAGTTGGGGGAATTAGGAATTTAGGAATATGACAAAACATATTCCAGTTCTTTTACGAGAAGCAATAGAAGACCTTAATCCAACGTCAGGAGAATTTTTTATTGATGGAACATTAGGTGGGGGAGGACACACACAAGCAATTGCAGAACGAATTGGAAATTTGGGGAAAATGCTTTGTGTTGATTGGGATCAGAATGCGGTATTAAATTTTAAAAAACCAGAAGGAAGAGATGTTCCTGAAATAATTGTGAAGAACGCAAACTATCGCGATATTCCAGAAATTCTTGAGGACGAACATCTTCCGAAGGCGGATGGAATGATTCTTGATTTGGGATTTTCTTCTGATCAAGTTGAAGATGCAAAACGAGGATTCAGTTTCCAACATGATGGTCCACTTGATATGCGATATAGCGGTGAATATGAAAGTGCCGCAGATATTGTCAATCAATACAGAGAACATGAATTGGAAACATTATTTCACGTGTTTGGTGGCGAACGATATGCGGGACGAATTGCAAAGGCAATTTGTGAGGCGCGAAAGAGAAAGAAATTTGAAACTACCAAGGAACTTGAGGATGTTATTTATCATATTGTGCCAGTAGCTGCCAGAAAAGGAAAAATTCATCCTGCAACACGAGTATTTCAAGCGCTTCGCATTGCAGTGAACCATGAGCTTGAAAATGTTGCATTAATTCTTAAAGCAATTCCAGAATGTGTGAAATCGGGAGGAAGAGTTTCAATCATTACATTCCACTCACTCGAAGATAAGGTGGTAAAAGAAGGATTTAAGGATCTTGTAAAAAATGGAAAGGCAGAACTAATACATAAAAAACCGATTGCGCCCGAACGAGATGAAATAAAAATGAATCCGCGCAGTCGTTCAGCAAAAATTCGTTCAATAAGATCACTCTAATTTATAAAAATAAAACTAAAAATTATGACAATCATTCGTCCACACAGATCATCATCAATAAAATATTTTCTCTATTCGCTTTTTGGTGTATTATTAATTTGTGGTGGTTTTTATATTTCTGAATACACAGCACTTGCAGAGACGCGACACTCAATTGATACATTAAAAGGATCCGTTGGAAAACTTCAGGAAGAGAACGCAGATTTGAAAAATGAACTTTACACAATGATTGATCCTGCTCGACTTGAAGCCGCAGGGGTGGATTCAGGACTACAAAAAGAATCACGACCGCAATATGTGACGACGAGTCAATAATTTTGAAATCGGGTCACATTTCGTGGTGTTAAATGGATTAAATAGATTGATAGCTAAAACAACCCATACTAAAATGTCGCAACAATCCATGAACTGCTTTTAACGGGATGAAAATCCGATTTTATATAATCACTGGATTTTTTACTTTACTGTTTACCGTTCTCGGCGTGAATCTGTATCAGCTTCAAATCGAGAAGGGTAAGGATTTTACGAATAAAATTGAGGCACAAAATGCTTCACGTGAGGAACTTAATCTCCGAAGAGGGAGTATTTTGTTTTCTAATCGTTCAGGAGAAGAGATTCAAGTTGCGCTTAATAAAGATTTTCCAATCGTATACGCAGTACCAAAAGAAATTGAAAATGCAAAAGAAACTGCCCGTACTATAGGTGCATTGCTTTCGCTTGATGAGGCAAAACTTGAAAAAGATTTTTCTAATAAAAATAGTTTATTCAAACTTTTGAGGGATAAGTGTGATGATGCAACACTTTCAAGTATTCGTTCGCTTAACATAAAAGGAATTTATACCGATACAAAGCAATATCGATATTATCCGTTTAATGAACTTGCAAGTTCCCTTATTGGGTTTGTTGGAGTAAATGAGGATGCAAACGAACCAGTTGGGTTATATGGAATTGAAAAGCTTTATAACGAATCACTCGCACGGGGGGATTCTGTTTCTTTTACTATTGATAGAGAAATTCAAGCAAGGGCAGAACAAACACTTGGAGAGCTTTTAACTATGCACAATGGGTCTGGTGGAACTATTGTTGTGCAAGATCCAATGACGGGGAAAATACTTGCGCTTGCAAACAAGCCAAGTTTTAATCCTAACGATTATAAAAGTGCATCAAAACAAGAATTTATGAATACTGCGGTGCAATATGTGTATGAACCAGGATCTGTATTTAAACCATTTACTATGTCTGCAGGAATTGATTCGGGTGCAATTACTCCCGACACAACATATGTTGATACGGGAAGCGTGACCCTTAATGGGAAGACGATTCGAAACTGGGATTTGAAAGCACATGGGAAGGTTACCATGACGAATGCAATCGAACTTTCAATCAATACTGCAACAGTATTTGCTGAGCAAAAAACGGGGCGGGAGACGTTTCATGAATATCTAAAAAGATATGGATTTGGAGAGTTAAGCGGAATTGATCTTCCTAACGAGGTGCGTGGAAGTATAAAAAATCTTGAGCGAAAGGAAGTGAGGGAGGTTGATTATGCAACTGCATCATATGGGCAGGGGGTTTCGGTTACTCCAGTTCAACTTATTACTGCATTTTCCGCAATCGCAAATGGAGGAGTATTAATGAAGCCATACGTTAGTGTCGCTGAATCGCCGTATGTTGTTCGACGAGTTATAAAAAAAGAGACAGCAGACAAGGTTCGTATGATGATGGAGTCTGCGGTAGACAAGGCGCGTTTAGCAGCAATTCCAAATTATCACGTAGCGGGAAAAACGGGGACTGCGTTTATTCCCGATTTTAAGCGAGGTGGATATTCTGAAGATCTCATTCATACATTTGTGGGGTTTGCGCCTGCCTCAAATCCAAAGTTTATTATTTTAATAAAACTCGAAAAACCAAACAAAGAGCTTGCGGGACTTACCGTTGTTCCCGCATTTAAAAGGTTTGCACAGTTTATTTTAAATTATTACAACGTTCCACCTGATCGAATTGGAGAAACACCTAAAACACAATGAAGAAATTTATTATCTCTATACTCCAGAGTGTTTTAAAATACGTCGCGCGGGCGATTATTGAAAAATATAATCCAATGATCATTGGAGTTACCGGAAGTGTTGGAAAAACGTCCGCAAAAGAAGCAATAAAAAATGTTGTTGCGCGGGAACGAACAGTGCGCGCTCCATCAAAAAATTTTAATAATGAACTTGGGCTCCCTCTCACTATTATTGGAGATTTTAAATCAATTGGGGGAATCTTTTTTTGGATTTTGGCTTTGTGCAAAGGAGTATATGCAATTCTTGTAAAGAATAAATTATATCCAGAAGTTTTAATACTTGAATATGGAATTGATCGACCAGGAGATATGAAAAAGTTACTTGATATTGCTCGTCCTCATATCGGAATATTCACCGCAATAGGAAAAGTGCCGGTACATATTGAATATTTTACTGGTCCAGAACAGGTAGCAAAAGAAAAGGCAAAACTTATCGCGCAACTTCCTGCAACGGGTTTCGCAATTCTTAATGCAGATGACCCATTGGTAATGCACGCAAAATCAGATACTCGCGCACAAATAGTAACATTTGGGACGAGTGAGCATGCAGATGTTCGAATTAGTAATTTTTCAAATCATTTTGATGGTCGGAGTGCGGGAATATCAATGAAGCTTACCTACGGAGGAAGTTTTGTCCCCGTGCGTATTGATGGAGCGATGGGAGAGGCACAAGGGATTACTTCTGCAATTGCTTGTGCGACTGGGTTGGTATTTGGAATGAACCTTGTCTCAATTGCTGAGGTTCTTTCAAAATATGAAGCCCCCGCAGGAAGATTGCGATGTATACAGGGAATTAGGGAATCAATGATTGTGGATGATACTTATAACGCTGCGCCAAAAGCAGTAGAAAATGCAATTGATACACTTGCCTCGCTTCCTGCGCGAAGACGTATTGCGGTATTAGGCGATATGTTGGAGCTCGGAAAATATACCCTTGAAGTGCACGAAGAGATTGGTAAGAGAGTAAAAAAGAAGGGAATTGATATGTTGGTGACCGTTGGACTTCGCGGAAAATTAATTGCCGAAGCGGCGCAGAACGCTGGGATGAATCAAAAATCAATTTTTATTGCAGACACCATTGATGAGGCGGTCCATATTCTTGAAACAAAAATTCAAAAAAGTGACCTATTATTAGTGAAGGGATCGCAAGGAGTTCGAATGGAGCGAATTGTAAAACGAATTATGGCAGAACCAGAACATGCGAGTGAACGAATTGCACGACAAAACCCAGAGTGGATTGCGAAGAAGGGGATGTATGACGAGGGGGAGTAGAAAGAATTGAAAAATTGAAGATTGAAAAATTGAAAGATTGGGAACAAATCCTAGCCCTCAAGAACATATGAGATAAACATATTTTGATGGAAGAGTGGTTTTTTGTAGTCCCAAGGAGAATCGAACTCCTATTTTTGCCGTGAGAGGGCAATGTCCTAACCGTTAGACGATGGGACCTCGCTGATAATTCTACGTATTTTTTCTATTATTTGCAATATTGTTCTTATATCATTTTCAAAGACAAAAAAAAGTGGTTTAATTACTAAATTAGGAGATGATAACTGATTTAATTACATATATAACTCCATTTATTCAGCAGTATGGTGCATGGGGAGTTTTTGTTATTTCGATTGTTGAAGAAGTGATTGCCCCTATCCCTTCTTCATTCGCGCTTCTTGGAGCTGGTTTTTTTCTTCTCCCTTCATACGACTCATTTTCGAGTGTCTTATTTCAATCAATTTTTAAAGTAGTGATTCCTGGAGGCCTTGGACTTGCAATTGGCTCAATGTTTATATATGCGCTCGTTTATCTTGAGGGAGAGCCGCTCATTAGGAAATATGGAAAATGGTTCGGCATTCATTGGAGTGATATCGAGAGAATAAATAACAAAATGAAGCACGGGAACGCAGAAGAGTGGATACTATTCGGATTGCGTGCTGTCCCAATAGTTCCAAATATTGCAGTGTCTGCAATGTGTGGTCTCATAAAATATCCAGCAAAAAAATATTTTGTTATTACTTTTTTGGGAAGCGCCCTTCGTGCATTTTTAATGGGAATTTTGGGGTGGTCTCTTGGAGAAGCGTATGTCATTTATGCAAGTCAAATTGAGGAATTTGGTGCATACGTATTATATGGATTTGTTGGAATTTGTTTTATTTGGGTGGGTTATTTTCTCATTCAAAAGATGCGCAAAAAACGTAGGAAAAATGAGGATTAAATTGGTTTCCCTATCATAACCAAGTGTGATATAATTAACAAAAAGAAAGACGCAGAATATGGCGTTTTTTCTTTGGAAAATCAACGAATTATGGCAGAAAAAGCAAAGAAACCATCAACATATAGCGCAAAGGATATTCAGGTTTTGGAAGGACTTGAGCCAGTGCGAAAACGCCCAGGAATGTACATTGGTACTACGGGGCCAGAAGGACTGCATCATCTTGTGTGGGAAATTGTTAACAACTCAATTGATGAGGCAATGGCGGGACATGCAAAAAATGTTCAAGTTGAACTTTTAAAAGATGGAGGAGTAAAGGTGACCGATGATGGTCGTGGAATTCCTGTTGATATTCATTCGAAGACAAAAAAATCAGCGCTTGAAACTGCGTTATGTACTCTTCACGCAGGGGGAAAATTTGATGGTGACTCATATAAAGTTTCTGGGGGACTTCATGGGGTTGGTGTTTCGGTAGTAAATGCGCTTTCAACATATATGAAGGCAGAGGTGAATAAGGATGGAGGTGTGTATGTTCAGGAATATAAACGTGGTGCACCACAGTATAGTGTAAAAAAAATTGGGACGACAAAAAAAAGTGGAACTACTATAACGTTCTATCCAGATCCAGAAATTTTTCCAAAGACCGATTTTGATTCAAAGAAAATTTTAGATTATCTTCGTAATCAAGCATATCTTACGAAGAGTATAAGAATTGATACGGTGGATTATCGGGACAAAGTTCCTTCGTATTATAGTTTTTATTTTGAGGGAGGTCTCCTTTCTCTTCTCGATTATTTATTGGGAAACAGAGATTCACTTCATACCAATCCATTTTATACACAAAAGGAAGTTGATGGGATTGATGTCGAGGTTGCGTTTGTATATACCGATGAAGTTGAGGCAGAAGAATTGAGTTTTGCAAATAATATTTACACGCCAGATGGAGGAACCCATCTCACTGGATTTCGGGCGGCACTTACTCGAACATTGAATGATTATGCCAGACGTGAGGGATACCTCAAAGAATCGGAGGAAAATCTTACCGGGGACGATGTCCGAGAAGGAATCGTTGCAGCAATTTCAGTAAAAATTAGAGATCCACAATTTGAAGGGCAGACAAAGGCTCGGTTGGGAAACACTGAAGCCCGTGCGGCGGTTGAAACCGCAGTCTCTGAAGCGCTTAAGGAATTTATGGAGCGTTATGGAGCAGATGCTCGAAAGATATTAGAAAAGAACATACTTGCCGCAAAAGCCAGAAAAGCGGCAAAAGCGGCAAAGGATACTGTACTTCGAAAAGGTGCGTTTGAGGGGCTCACACTGCCAGGAAAACTTGCAGATTGTAGCTCGCGAAAAGCAGAAGATTCCGAACTCTTTATCGTTGAGGGAGACTCAGCAGGTGGTTCGTGCAAGCAGGGACGAGATCGCAGAACTCAAGCAGTGCTTCCACTTAAAGGGAAAATTTTAAATGTTGAAAAAGCGCGTATTGATAAAATGTTGCTTAATAAAGAAATTCGTTCGCTTGTGGTTGCGCTTGGAACAGCGATTTCTGATCAGTTTGATATTTCAAAACTTCGATATCATAAGATTATTTTGATGACTGATGCGGATGTTGATGGTGCTCACATTCGAACCCTTTTACTTACATTATTCTATCGCTATTTCCCAAAAATTGTTGAAGGAGGATTTTTGTATATTGCTCAACCGCCGCTCTATCGGGTGCAAAAAGGGAAGGAGTTTCATTATGCCTTTGCAGAAAAAGAGCGTGATATGTATACAAAGCAGATGGGGGGAGATGGAGTTACTATTCAGCGATATAAAGGTTTAGGAGAAATGAATCCGTCCCAATTATGGGAAACTACATTAGATCCAGTAAATCGAATATTAAAACAGGTGAATATTTCCGATGCAGTGAGCGCTGATAAAATGTTTGATGTGCTTATGGGAGAAGCAGTTGAACCAAGAAAGAATTTTATTCAGACGCATGCGGCAAGTGTTAAGGATCTCGACATTTAATGATTTTATTGGTACTATAGATATATAAATATATGGGAGCAAAAATTCGTACATTTTTACAGGAAACCCGTCAAGAATTGAAGCGTGTAAATTGGCCCTCGAAACAAGAAACAATTCGATATACCACTTTTGTTATCGTTTTTTCGTTTGTTTTCGCGCTTTTTCTTGGAGTCCTTGATTATGGATTTGTCTATGTTTTGGAGCATGCGGTGCTTGGATAATTATTACAATCAATTTTATATATGAGCGAATCAAAACAAAAAGATAAAGCTACACTTTCTCGAGAGCGTCATTGGTATGCAATCCATACTTATTCAGGATATGAAGATGCGGTAGTGCGCTATTTGAAACAGCGCATTGATTCTATGTTTATGGCAGATAAAATTTTTACTGTCATCGTTCCAAAGGAAGTAAAAATTAAAGTAAAAGGAGGAAAACGATACACACACGAGGAGAAAATTTATCCAGGATATGTACTTGTTGATATGATTCTCGATCACGATTCGTGGTCCGTGGTACGAAATACTCCACGGGTAACTGGATTCATTGGCGCAGACACTACTACTCCGACTCCACTTTCAAACGAGGAAGTAAAAGAATTATTGTCAAAAATGGAGGGGGGAGATGAGCACACAAAATTCACTGTTGATTTGAAAGTCGATGATATAGTACGAATTACTGATGGGCCATTTAAGGAACAAGAAGGAAAGGTTGCAGAAATTGATGAGGAGCACGGGAAGGTAAAGGTGCTTGTTCCAATCTTTGGACGAGACACACTTTTGGAACTTGATTCTCTCCAAGTTCGAAAGATCTAGGTTTTTATTTGACTGTAACAGCATTTAAGGGTAAGCTAACAGTCGAGTTATATTATTATGGGAAAACCGATAAAAACAGTATTAAAACTTCAAATTGAAGCAGGGAAGGCAAATCCGGCTCCACCTATTGGTCCAGCGCTTGGTCAGCACGGGGTAAATATTGCACAGTTTTGTCAGCAATTTAATGCCGCGACGCAAGAATTTCCTGGAGATATTATTCCCGCGGAAATTACCATTTTTGAAGATCGAACTTTTGAATTTAAGTTAAAGACTTCTCCATCATCAGCACTTCTTCGTAAATTTGCAAATGTAGACAAGGGGTCAGCAACACCTCACTCAAAGAAAGTTGGAAAGGTAACAAAAGCACAACTTCGTGAGATTGCAGAGAAGAAAATGGAAGATTTGAATGCGCACGATGTGGAATCGGCAATGAAGGTTATCGAAGGTAGCGCAAGAAATATGGGGATTGAGATAGTTGATTAGAAAAAGAACCCTTTCGGGTTCTTTTTCTAATCAACTCCTATGCTTCGCGAGAAAGGTTTGCCTTACTAAGGCTAAGGTTTTAGTTTTCTTGCGTTATTCAACCGAAGAGATTATACAGCGATCTCTCCCGTACTCGTTGCATATTTTTTTGTGCAGACATAGAATGCAGTTATTCATTAATAATTTTAAAAGAGGTTTTTATGTCTAGCCTGACGACAAAAGATGTTTCGTTTAGGGTTATAGACCTAAACACGAAAATAGAGAGGTATCTAAAAAAAATACAAAAAAAATGTTCCCACAAAATTATTTTTGGGAAACATCATCGCAATGATATTGACGAGAATTTGGATTATTATATATGTCCAAATTGTGGGAAAAGGGACACTTCTTTTGAAATCGGAGGATGGAATCTAAGTATTGAAGATGTTAAATGGATTTCAGGTACAGTTTTTGATTCCATTTTTCAAGAAAAGGAGATTGTTTTATTGGTGCAAGCGACAATTGATAAAATATTGGAGAAAGTATGAAAGGAATCTATATAAGCATCGAAGGGCCGAATGGCTCTGGTAAATCAACGCTCGCAAAACGAATTTTTCAATTTATTAAAAGTTCTGGAATGCCAGCAGTGTTAAACACCCAACCAACAAAAAAGAGTCAGTCTGAGGTTGGAGATTTTGAATCGAAGGGAAACCCAATTGGAGTTGTTATTCGCGAACTTATTGAGCGCAGAATACCAACTGATGAAATGTTGGGGAATTATCTTGTTAAGCTGAAAGAACTTAAAAAAATTTGCTTATTGAATGATTGCAGTGGAGATAACTCTCTTATTTCTGGTCAGTTTATAACCACGTTATACAATGCACACAGTTTAATTGTTGAGGGTTATTCACTTGATGAAAAGACAATGCAGGCATTGTATTGTGCAGATGGACTATTTGATTTTAAAGAGACAGTTATCCCTGCAATTGAAGCTGGGGTGAGTAATGTCAAAGATCGAGAAAGACTTACTTCGTATGCACA
>Ga0172369_10002664_pt1 | contig 24177 bp, 15 predicted proteins | sample LakKiv25m_FD_114539 | JGI IMG/M metagenome (GOLD analysis project Ga0172369, IMG submission 114539) | Freshwater microbial communities from Kabuno Bay, South-Kivu, Congo - kab_022012_11.25m | ecosystem: Environmental > Aquatic > Freshwater > Lake | place: Democratic Republic of the Congo...
CTCCGGCTCGCTGCGAGCGGCATTGACCGATGCGAACTCTCACGCGGGACCCGATACGGTGCTGTTCAACATTCCGCTGAGCGACGCAAATTATGCCGATGGCGTTTGGGTCATCAAGCCGCAGACCGTGCTACCCAACCTCGAATCCGGCAACACCTTCATCGATGGGACGAGTCAGACCGCCAATCGCGGAGACTTGAATGTCCTGGGGCCGGAAATCGCCATCAACGGGCAGAACATCGCCGGCTTTACCAGCGTTGGTTTTTATGTTTCTTCCTCTGGCAACAAGATTAAAGGCCTGACAATCGTCAATTTTTCCAGCTACGGCATTCGCGTCACCGGGCCGTCGGCGCAGCAAAATGTCATTGAAGGAAATTACATTGGCATCAATGCTACGGGTAACGGCCATGCTCCCAACGGCTGGTCCGGCATTGCTCTGGAAAGCGGCGCGGCCCAAAATATCGTCGGCGGCGACACGGAGGCAAGCCGCAACGTCATCTCCGGTAACGGCAATTTTGGCGTAAGCTTGAGCGGAAGTGGAGTGACTGAAAACGTCGTCAAAGGCAATTACATCGGCACTGCTGCCGACGGAAGCAGTCCATTGGGGAACGGCTGGTACGGCGTGAACGTGGAAAACGGCGCGACCAAGAATACCATCGGGCCGAACAACGTTATCGCGCACAACATTCGCAACGGCGTGTACGTCACAGGCAGCGCTACGCTGAACAACACCATCACGCGCAACTCCATCCACAGCAATGCCCTCACCGGCATCGAAACCGAGAGCGGCGGCAACGCCCAGTTGGCTCCGCCGACTTTTCTGCGTCATGACGGAAACACTGTCTACTATTCGACGCTGGCAAATGCTAAGGTAGAGATTTTTTCCGACCGCCAGGACGAAGGCGCGCATTTCGAAGGCAGCGTGACAGCCGGCAGCGACGGCACCGCCGTTTGGACCGGAAATCCCCAAGAGGACAACGTCACCGCCACAACCACGGAATTGAACGGCAACACTTCCGAGTTTTCGCTGCCGCAGCGCATTATTCCATACACTGTCGTGACAACTGCCGACACCGGCTTAGGATCGCTGCGCTGGGCCATCGAGGGCGCCAACGCCAATCCCGGCCCGGATAGCATTCTGTTCGCCATTCCCAAAACGGATGCGAACTTTGGCGGCGGAATTTGGCGTATTCGACCCAACTCGGCTTTGCCGGCAGTGGCAGACAATAAAACGATCATCGACGGCAATTCCCAAGCCCGCCTCATTCAAAATACCAATGCGGTCGGCCCGGAAATTTTCTTGGACGGCAGCTCATTGATTAGCGCCGCCAGCGGCTTGAGCATCACCTCGGCGCAGAACGTAGTTCGTGGATTGGGTTTGGTGAACTTCAGTGAAAACGGCTTGAGCATTTCCGGAACCGGGGCGCGCGGCAACGTAGTGATTGGCAACTTTATCGGCGTCGGCGCCAATGGCGCCATCGCCAATGCCAACAATAGCTGCGGAATTTTATTGAAGGGTGCGGGCGCCAAAAACGTCATTGGCGTCGAGACCGAGGGCGATCGCAATCTCATCTCTGCCAACCGGAAAAACGGCATTCAGATCGAAGGGGCGGACAGCACCGTCGTCAAGGGCAATTATATCGGCTGCGATGTGACAGGGACCACCAAGCTGGGCAATACCGGCAGTGGCATTTATCTGACTGGCGCCAGCACCAATGCTTCCATCGGAGGCGCTGCCGCCAATCAGGCCAACGTTCTTACGGCGAATACCGAGCATGGAATTCTCTTGAACGGCAGCTCGGTGAAGAGCAACAAGATACTTGGGAACTTGATCGGCACGAACCAGGGCAAGACCTTGGATTTGTCCAATGAAAAATACGGCGTGTATTTCAGCGGCGGGGCTTCCGACAATACCCTTGGCCCGAACAATACCATCATGTTCAACAAAAAGCACGGTGTGGGCGTTTCCGGCAATACCACGCTTAAGAATCGTATCACGCAAAACTCCATCTCGAAGAACGTGCTGACCGGCATAGAGCACCTTTTAGGTGGAAACGCTAACATGGCGGCTCCATTGGACGTGCGGGTCGCCGGCAATCAAGTTACCGGCAAGGCCTCGGCTGGCGCCACATTGGAAATCTTTTCGGACAATGCCGAGGAAGGCGCCTTGTACGAAGCCACTGTGACGGCCACAGCCCAGGGAACTTTCGCCTGGCAGGGCACTCCGCAGGGACCGAGCGTGACGGCCACGGCAACGGACAATCAGGGAAACACTTCGGAATTTTCCCTTCCGTTTCACACGGTGCCATTTATCGTCACCACTACTTTGGATTCGGTGGAGGGCAGCTTGCGCTGGGCTATCAACGGCTCCAATCTGACACCCGAGCCGGACGTGATCGAATTTAACATTCCCAAGAGCGACCCCAACTACGACGCGGCGGCCGGCGTTTGGCACATCCTGCCAAAGAAAATTTTGCCGATTTTAACCGGCGGACAAACAGAGATCGACGGCAGCAGCCAAACGCGCAATCAAGAGGACACCAACGCCAATGGCCCAGAGATTCTGATAGACGGCGCACAAGCGGGGAACGTGCATGGCCTGCAGGTCAAATCCGCTAATAACTGGCTGCATGATTTTGCCATTGGTCGCTTCGTTCAGAATTGCATCGTGTTGACCGGTGCGGAAGCGAAAGAAAACAAGATCACTGGCTGCTATGTCGGCCTGGCTCCCAATGGAACGGACGCGCTCTCTTTGGAAGGCTGGAACGGCATCGTCGTTACCGCGGGCGCGAGCGCAAATGTTGTTGGAGGTGCGACGCTCAAGGAGCGCAACTTTGTCAGTGGCAATAAGCTGCACGGCATCAACATCGTGGGAGTCGAGTGCCGGGAAAATGTGGTCATTGGGAACTATGTCGGCACGGACATTACCGGCATGCTTTCGGTGGGCAACAAGACCGACGGCATTCATTTGGAAAAAGGCGCGGTGCATACTCGCGTTGGTGGCTTGACTCCGCAGGAACGCAACCTCTGCTCCGGTAATGGGCGAACGGGAATTCGCTTGGAGGGCGTTGGTGCGGATAGTAATTTGATCGTGGGCAATTGGGTCGGACTCACTGCGGATGGCGCTGATAGCCTGTTCAACGGCGAAGCGGGAATTATCTTGGGAAATCAGGTGGCTTATAACATCGTTGGCGGATCGGAAAAGGGCGCCGGCAACTTGGTTTCCGGCAATCATTCCAGCGGCATTCAGATTCGCGGCGCAACCGAGCACAATACGGTTATTGGCAATATCGTCGGTCTGGACGCTACCGGAACAAAGCTTCTCGGCAATGCCCATCACGGCATCTATGCTTTTGGGGGTGCTTCCAATAATGAAATCGGTCCCGGTAACGTCATCTGCGGCAATGGGCGATGGGGCGACAACTGGTGCGGCATCATGATCACCGACATGCTGTCCCATGATAATAAGGCTTTCGGCAATTACGTCGGCATCAAGCCGGACGGCACGCCGATGGGAAATGTGAATAGCGGCATCGGAATGCAGAACGGCGCTACCAAAAACACCGTCGGTCCGAATAACGTTATCGCCTACAACGGCGGGGACGGCGTTTGGCTTTCGGGAGCAAGAACCCAGTACAATGTTATCACCAAGAACTCGATCTTCGCCAATACAGGAAAGGGAATCGAAGAAATTCAAGGCGCCAATTTGGAGCTGCCGCCCCCGGTTGTTATCATTGATCGCGACCGATGGGTTACGGGCCAGGCGCTGCAGTATTCCGTCATTGAAGTCTTTGCTGGCCCGGATCATCAAGGCAAGACTTTTCTCGCCACCACCAATGCCGATGCCAATGGTCAATTCAAGGTTCAAGTGAGCACCACCGATTCCATCGTCACCACCACGGCGACGGATATTTTGGGCAATACCTCGGAATTCTCCCAGGCCATTTGGACCGCGGTGGAAAAGCGGGAGTCCTCCAACTTGCCGACCAAGTTCGCACTGGAGCAGAACTATCCCAATCCGTTCAATCCCAGCACCACGATTTCCTTCGATCTGCCTAAGGCGGAACACGTCACTCTAGAAGTATTCAACATCCAAGGACAGCGCGTCGCCCGCGTGGTGAACCGGGACATGACTGCCGGGCGGTATGATGTCTCCTGGCAAGCCACGGATGAAGCTGGGCGTGCGTTGCCGAGCGGAACTTATATGTCTGTTTTAAAAGCCGGTAATTTTACGGCGAAGAGAAAGATGATGATCCTCAAGTAAAACGACAAAGCCCGTGAGAGATTGATGGCTCACGGGCTTTTGTAATCTTGAAAAGGGTTAAATATAAGTAATTGTCATCCGCGTTTCCCCAGACTTGCAGTAGTGTAAAGAGGTATTATAGAGGTTTCGTAACTCACCATCAAAATTAAATCAGCAGCTAATCTGGACTTAAAAGTGTAGAGGTCCAAATGAAAAGCAGCAGGGTCATCTCTCATAATTGCCTTCCCCAAGGCAATCTCCTCATCGCGAAAGCGCATTCAAATCCGCACTACAGGAATTTCTTCTCGAATTGCCTCAAGTGCATGGTTCTCTCCTGGGGGTAGAAATGGACCTTTCCTATCAAAAGTATCTTGACGACTTTTTAGATCTTTGGAATAAAGAGCTTGAAAAGGAGGGGAAAGCAGGCTTTGATAAGGGTCTTGAAACAGACCTGCTGTCAGACATGTTTCTCTTATTCAAGCGCTACCGGGATGTCTATCATAATTCATCCCTGCTTTATTTTTGTCGTGAGCGATCTCCTTTTGTGATTTTTTCTTTCCTTGGAACGATATTCTATTATTATAAACGCGATTGGGAAAAAACTTGGAAGCTTGTTGAAAAGTTATTCGACTTTTCTTTGCCCAAGGATCTAAGAACATTGTTTGAGAGAGAAGTTGGTTCTTGGCTCGTTCAAAAGGAAGTTAAATTGAAAAGCAGACCCTTAGATCCAGAACCATCGGCCAATGGCATAAAGCATAAGAAGAGAGGAAAAGGGCAAAGGGAACCGGAAAAGAGACGCGGCAGACCTCGAGGTGCGCACGGCGCTAACGAAACATCAGCAATAAAGGGTAAGACCTGCGCACCTAAACCCGAAATTATCTGCTGGAAACGAGAGCGACAATGGATAATTAGTGTAGAGGTGCCAGATGAGATTCTAGAAAAAGCTGAATTGTCGGTCATTCAAAACGATTTACCTTTAAGTAGGCGCGAATATAGGGAGGGCTGTTGGGAATTGGCACAAATCCATGGTGAGGTGGCAGTGCAATGGAGGGAGGATGTATTGAGGGAAAAGACGATAGAGTTGAGCGAACAAAATTATCTGACTTTCAAACTAACGGGCGATCGAGGGCGTCGTATCAAGTCCGTTTCAACCGGATCCTACCTTGTTGTTGCTCCTGAATTGTGGGAAAACGATGAAGAATTGTCAGGCCTTTTGCCTTTGGCGACTGAGGTAACGTCTATTCCAGGCTATCTGGGACATAGTTATGAGCTTGATCAAGTCAGCAATCGAAAAATTGCTTTCAAGACTCCAGAGGGTAAGGCAGTTTTGATTGAGAAAAAAGCAACACGATTCGAATTAGTCGGCAATAAGCTGGATGAAGCAAGCGAAGGAATGGGACCTTTATTTGGGGGAAGCCCACCTAAAATTCGTTCCTTGGACGGTCAAGAATGGGAGAACATTGAGAAAGTCGTCGTTTTCGAAGAAGGCATCGGAGGTGGTAACTGGAGCTTGGCCTTTGCTCCTGAAAAAGGGTACACGAAGCAAGTACTTCCTCCTGAGATAGGAGCACGAAAAGGAGGGTGGTATTCTCTCAGATTTTATGACGGGGAAAATGATCTCATAGAAAGCATGGACTTTAGATTTTCAGTTGCATTGAGAGAAATCAAAATACTCCAGCAACCTCCACTGCCGTTTGAAGGCGGAGGTGGACCTGTGTTTGTCGAACTTTTCCACGAACCTCGTTTCTCCATGAAGCCAGCGGATATGCAGGCTTCTGAGGTGCAAGTGGAAAGCACCTCCGAAAGGACACTATTGACAATCCCAGCAAATCCGACTTTTGATGAGACACACTGGCTTATTGGACAGGACACGGAGGGGTTCATCGCAATATCCATTCTGGTAGAACGGATTTGGTGGGCGTTAAGCGATGAGAACGAAATTCCGCTTGAATGGAAGGACACCCATTTGTGTCTGTCGAGAGAGAATTTTGCCGCAACCTCCACCATGGCTGTTTGGATTAGAACTCCGAAGCCAGACTGGGTTCGTGAAGTCAATATAAGCGTTGGAGAATCCGCGGCTCGCCGTTTTGCTTTGAGACATAAGGAACATGTTGCTGTAATTCCTCTTCGCGAATTTTGTGACTGTCAAGAATTACGAGGGCTAAGTTCTACGACCTTGATTATGTCGATTTCTTACAAAGGAGCAAATTACAGTAAATGTATTGCAGAAATAACCTTAAATGCTGGCTGCAACTATTGCGATTATGAATCAACTGATTTGGGAAAGATAATCAGTCATGTAACAACCGAGCATATGAATGAAATCTTTAGACTCTTGACATATGATGAATTGCGAACTAGAGTTTCTTCTCTTCCCCCTGCCATATACCAATGCCACCATTGTAAGTTTTACGTTGCATCTGATGATTGGAGAAACCCTACCAGTTCTATAATCAATCACATTGAAGATTGTCATAACGATCACGTGGGAAATGGCCCACCAAAGATATGGTATCGAGTTGTTTTGGACGCTCTCGAAATTCGTGATAACCTGCTAAAAGATATAATGCTCATTCATAAATGCACTATTTGTGGCCGAGAATTTGAGGAAACCAATTCAGAGGACATGGGAGAACACATATTCGTGAATCATTCCAGTGAGATATGTACCCTTCGATAAGGAACAACAAATGGATCATGTTCAATTGTCCCGCCAAGTTGAAGAAAGATACCGACGCTATTTGGCTACAACCTTCTATTTCAAAGATCCCGCGCTTCGCATGTCCTTTGAGGATGCACTTAACTCCGGGCATCTGGTTAAGGGTCCCTACCTTGAAGGCACACCTGTGTTCAAGCGAGGTCAAACGCCGCGCATATTGTTCCAGAATTTACTGAAAAGCCAGCCTGAGAAAAAATTCTTGAATGCGGTCAATCCGGATAGATCTCTGTATCAACATCAGGAAGAAGCAATCCAAAAAGTGTTTAATGAACACAATGTGATTGTCGCTACTGGAACTGGAAGCGGCAAGACTGAGTCCTTCCTTTACCCGATTTTGCTCCATCTGTATCAGGAATGCCAAGCGGGTCAGTTGTGCCATGGAGTGCGTGCATTGATTCTTTACCCCATGAACGCGTTGGCGAATGATCAACGCGACCGTCTTGGAGAAATCAGTAGCAAGCTAAAGGAGGCTAGATCACCTTTTCAATTCACCTTCGGACAGTATATTGGTGAAACGCCGGAAGATGAAAGTGATTCGAGGCGTCATGCCCGCGATCATATTATGAACAGATTATCAGGAGAGTTGGTTTTGCGCTCCCAAATGCGAAACACACCTCCTCACATTTTACTTACAAACTACTCAATGCTCGAGTACCTATTACTTCGCCCCGATGACAGTCCTCTTTTCGACAAAGGCCGTGCTCAATGGTGGAAGTTCCTCGTGCTCGACGAAGCTCATCAGTATCGAGGCTCAAAAGGCATTGAGATGGCGATGCTACTTCGACGACTCAAAAGGAGATTGCGAGAAGGAGGCCGCACAAAGCCATTTCGATGTATTGCCACAAGTGCGACACTGATGGGTGAGCCAGGAGACAAAGCAACCGTAGCGCAATTTGGTTCTGATTTGTTTGGTGAAGAGTTTCTTGAAAATGATGTGATATTAGGTGAAGCCGAACCAATACCCGAGCTCTGCCCAAAATCTCTGGACTATGACGACTATCGGTTTCTCAAAGAAGCCCTCGATGGAAAAAGCACAGAAGCCAGAATTCGTCTTATTAACCTGGCGACCAAGCTCGGGGTGCCACTTCCAGGAAACGAAGACCTGCCTAAAGGTATCGGTAGGCTCCTTCAACATGACCTTCGAACCACACAACTGCGTCGCTGCATCACCAGCAACCCAATGGAATTTAGTAATATTGCTAATGGCATCTTTGGTGACCTGCCGGATGAAAAAAGGGTAATTGCTTTGGCCGAGTTAGTCGAGCTTCTTGTCCAGACCAGCGATCCATCATCTGACGCGCCTCTTTTGTCAGCGCGATACCACCTTTTCCTACGATCACTTGAAGGGGCCTTTGTCTCACACTGGCCGCAAAAAAAGGTCTTTCTTGATCGCAAATCTGTAGGTGAAGCAGGTACAGCCTTTGAAATTGCACTGTGTCGAGAATGTGGTCAACATTATTTTGTAGCTAAAATCCAAAGCGGCAAAATCGTTGAAGCGAATCGCGATCCCAGTCATGTTGACTTTGGGGCTTTTTTCTTCCGACCGATTGAGAAAATTAGAGAGAATGTGGAAGACGAAGAGGATGAAGCAATCGATACCAACAATAAGCGGGAATTTCAATTGTGCACCAGATGTGGCGCAATTGCGCGGGCTAAACCGGACTGCGGACATGAACAAATCATTCGCGTAATTAAGGAGGATTCACCCGACGATGAAGACAAGGCAGATCAGATAAAAAAATGTGGCGCTTGTGGGTATAGTGCTGCTGGTCGCGATCCGGTCAGAGAGGTTGTTCATGGGACAGATGGTCCCCATGCCGTCGTCGCAACGACGCTTTATCAGAATTTGCCAGAAAATCGAAAGAAAATACTTGCCTTCGCCGATGGGCGACAAGAGGCTGCGTTTTTTGCATGGTATTTGGAAGAATCATATAAGGATATCCAGGTCCGCAACACATTTCGTCAAATAGTGCAAAGCTTTACTACCTATCCCACTGAGGGAATTTCTCTGCGTACTCTAGCGGATAAAGCTTTCTGCGATTATTACGACGCATTCAAAGTGCGCGAATCTGATGATGAGCCTATGATACGTAAGAGTATCTGGCGCGCAGTCTATAGAGAATTCTTAACCGACGAAGAACGGATCTCTCTCGAAGGCGTAGGGCTGATACGTTGGTCGATAAAGTGGCCGGTCTGGTTCAAGCCGCCAGAAGTTTTTGGAAAGCCTCCTTGGTCGTTAGATGAACAGGAGGCTCAGAATCTAACACTAATGCTTTTAGATTCAATGAGAACGGACAGAGCCGTCGAGATACAAACAGAGAGCGGAGTAACGCTAAACTGGAGCGATCTGGGTTTGCTGGCCGCTCAGACATGCTTCCGCGTTGGTCGGGCTGCACGTCCGCGGGGATTCAGTAACTGGCCTGTGAAAAGTTGGGACGGTGTGGGCCACTGGGACAACTTGATGCGAACCAAGCGCACCATGTTTCTAACTCAGATTCTAATGAAAAGTGGAATTCCCGAGGACGCTGCAATTGAGCAAGCAGTCATAACCTTGCGAAAACTCTGGGAGGATTTACAGCAGCGCGAACACTCTATACGCTCAAGAGAGCCTCTGCTACAGTCAGTGCCCAAATATGATGCTCGAAGGTTGAACCCAAATTGGTGGCGCTTGTATCCAATCTGCAATGCAGACCAGGTTGTTCGGTGTGATACTTGCGGATGCTTAAGTAGTACTTCGGTTCGTGGAGTATGTCCGAAGATTTCTTGCCATGGAAGTTTACATGAAGTCCGTGTAAAAGATCTGGAGCTAAACCATTACCGGATTCTCTATGAGGCGTACCTGCCGAGCTATTTACGAGTGGAGGAACATACCGCGCAGCTAGCGAAAGAAATTGCGAGAGAATTTCAACACGAGTTCAGAACTGGTAAGATTCATGTTCTTAGCTGCTCGACAACATTCGAATTGGGCGTGGACTTGGGCGATCTTGACACTATTTTCCTTCGCAATGTACCACCTGAAGCTTTTAATTACGCTCAGCGAGTTGGACGAGCAGGGCGCAGACGTGGATTCCCTGGATTTGCCATTACATATTGCCGACGTAATCCTCATGATCTTTATCACTTCGCCGAACCTGAACGGATGCTCAGAGGCAAGGTTCATCCTCCTGTTCTGAGCTTGCAGAACGAGAAAATCATTACGCGACATATTGCTGCGACTGCGTTGTCGCGTTTTTTCAGAATGTTTCCTGAAAGGTTTAAGACCGTGAGTAGCTTTTTGGGCGATATGACCAATCCTTTAGGTGTTCCCGATTTTAATGCCTTTCTCAATCAGAAACGAGGTAATTTAGAAGGAACACTAAAAGTTATTGTCCCTTTAGACATGCAAACTAAGGTAGGATTAAGTGATGGCCGATGGATTGAGAGAATCGCTGGATCGACTATCAAAATAGCAGGCTCTACGAAGGGCGAGGATGAAAGTAGGCTTTTTCTTGCCGAAGAAGAAGCCTCAAGCGACTACAAGAAAGTGATTGGACTCGAGGAGGAATCCAGAAATAGGAGAGACTACGGAAGAGCAGAATGGGCACAGAAGAGGGCAAATACAATCGCCATGGAAGACGTACTTTCTTTTCTATCTCGCAAGGCGGTAATTCCCAAATATGGCTTTCCAGTCGATGTTGTCGAATTGGACACTCAAAGGACGCAGCAAAATCAAGAGGCGTCCGAGGTCTCGCTTCAAAGAGATCTTAGCATAGCAATTTCTGAGTTTGCACCAACAAGCAAACTGATAGCAAACAAGAAGGAGTGGACTTCCTACGGAATTAAGAGAGTGGCAGGAAAAGAGTGGGAACGGAAATACTATAAGCGCTGTGCTCGGCATAATGTTTTCTTTCAGTGGGCTAAAGGCGAACCGGAACCTCCAACACCGTGTGATGACCGATTGGCTGTATTCGAATATGTTATTCCCCGCTTTGGTTTCTTGACGGATCGTGACAAACCTAAGAATCCGACCTCTCGTTCCCTTAAAGTCTTTACAACACGTCCTTATTTCGCAGGTTCTCTTGGGACTGACCTCGGCACCGTCGTTTGGCCCTTGCACTCTCCGTTGGTAAGCTTGAAAAAGTCTTGCCCAGGCCGCATGCTCGTACTTTGCGAAGGCCGGCGCGGTAGCGGATTCTATATTTGCGACGCATGTGGTGCCGGATTCCGGAAAAGGGAGAAAATTCATAGTACTCCATTAGGTCAAGAATGTCATGGGAAGCTTGACAATGTCTCGTTGGGACACGAATTCGTGACCGATGTTCTCCAGCTTCAGTTCCATCTTAAACCTGAAGATGGGATAGAACCTATTTGGTTCGCATACTCACTTGCCTTTGCACTGGTCGAAGGTGCTGCTGAGGTCTTGGAAGTGCCTTCAATGGATCTTAGCGCGACTGTAGCGCATACGGAAGAATATTCCGTGCCTCCCATTGTCCTTTATGATAATGTTCCGGGTGGCGCGGGGCTTGTTGCCAGACTTGAAATCAAGAGGGAGCTTGATGCTTGTTTGACTGCCGCACTGAAAAGAGTCAGCGGAATCTGTGGTTGTGATGAAAATACGAGTTGTTATGGATGCTTGAGAAACTATAGAAATCAATTCGCTCATCAATACCTTCAACGAGGTCCAGTTTTCCACTACATAGAACGACTATTGTCGAAATGGCACCAATAGCAAAATTGCGATGGAGAGTTGAAAGCATTGGTAGTTAAGGATCGGACTCGCCTTACCTTTCACTGATGCAAAGTGCAGGGCTCGATTGGTCTGCGTGCAAGTTGGCACAAAACCAGTTGGACAAGGCGAGGAGTGTATGAAAAAAGGAACGCAGCTCAAGCTAAAAGAATTTGCGTGGTAAGAAGCATAAGTGCTTGGCCTGCAAAAAATCTTGAAAAATCGTAAAAAAATCTTTACAAAAATGGAAATAAATTGTATCTTCCGATGAAATTGTCAAGTTAACTTGGCAATTCAGCGATAAGTTTCCTCACGAAATTTCTACAATCGTCGGCAATTTTCCTCATTTTAGAAATTATCTAAATGTACTTGGAGGCAATAATGCTTTGGAACGGCTTTGCTATCAAACGAGTCGCCAAAGACAAAAAGGTCTCTTTAGCGTCCTTGGCGACGCAGATTGGGGTGTCTCGCCAGACCGTTAATGATTGGATTAACGGTCAGATCCCAAAAGGTAATCATTTACTGGCACTCTGTCGTCTCTTACGCGAAAAGCCGGAAGCTTTTTTCAAGGAGAATGAGGCAGTCTCCATATCAGTTCCGGCTCATAGGAAAAGAAAAAGCGCCAAAATGAATCCTGAAATGAGACGTCAATCCTTGCAAATGGCGAAAGAGTATGATCTACTTTTTAAGGGAGCACAACAGTCCGAGGTTGTTCCGGTCATTCGCGTGACTGAGCGTACCATGGAGAACGCAGTCAGAATTGCCAACTCATTGCGCTTCCAACTCGGCCTGAGCGCTGACAGAGTCATTGATCTCCGGCATCTATTAGAACTGCTCGATTTGCTCGGTATTTTTCTGATCTTTAGGAAATTTCCTAATTCGATAAAAAGCTATGCATTCTATTCTAAAATATATGGCCATCGAGTGGTCTTTGTTAATACCGATACTAATTTGCTGGATCTATTCTTTCCTTTGCTGCATGAAGCAATCCACGCGACAAGAGATGAAGTTGACAATCATGAAGAATATGAAGAAGAGGAAGAAGAATTTTGTGACAACACGGCATCTTTCATACAGTTTCCAGAAAACTATGTAGAAAACGTCCATGATACCATTAAGGATTTACCCATTGAGAAACAAATTGAAAAGCTAAAGGCATTTTCTCAAAAGTATCAACACTCTCTCTATGGCCTCGTAAAGAGGATAAAAGGGCAATTTCCGGATTTCGAGATAAGTGAGAAACTCATCTGCAAGATTGATACGTTAGGCAGGAAACAGATTCCGTCACTAAGTGCTCGCCTATTTTCAAGCACTGATCCGCGAGATTTTGTGGACGCCATGTTCAAGGCAAGTCCCAAGTTCATGAAACTGGTATCAGCACAGGCCGACAGCCTTACCGATAGAAAGTTAGGCGAGCTTCTTGGATTAGCCAGCGGATTAGATGCTAGAGAAGTTCGCGCATTCATTGAGAAGAAGCTTAGGCTTGACAAGGGGGAATTAGCAAATGCGTACAATATGTGATACCGGCAGTATCATGATGCTCGTCCGAATTGCTCCCGATATGTTCACTGATTCAAGATTTGGCTGTGCGACCATTCCAGAGGTGAGAGAAGAGATCTTTCAGACTCAGCGATTCAAGTCAAAGTATCCTTGGCGTACGCAGTACAAGAAAAACATCGTCCCTTTGAGCACAACCGAAATGCAATCTGCTGAATTTGTGCAGTCTTTCGATGTGATAATAAGCCTGCTTAGCGCCGGGATTATTAATGGAAGAACCAGCAAGTTTTTCAATCTGAGCCATGTCGACCAGAAGGTTGCGGCCGGCACAATCGCCAACAATTGCAGAGTATCGACAGTCGACAAAGAACTGGCCGATTTCTTGTCGCAAGAATTTTCAACGAAAAATGTCAGTCCCCTTGGCTTGCTAAACATCTGGCTCCAAGAGAGATTGCTAACGTGGAATCAAGAAATGCATCTGTTTCTGCAGGATTGGAGTACTTGCAACGAACCTGCGCAACCGAAAAAAGATGTCTGGGAATTCGAAAAAAATACCAACCATCCGTACGAAGGCCCCTAATGCAGTTATTCAAAAGCTCCAACGTGGCGCGAACGGGGTACTCCGACTTTTTGTTCTCATTTGAAAGAATCCCTTTGTGACGAAAGCGAAGGTCAACTTGGATCGACCGGAGAGGACAGTTAATTAGGTTCTATCGATTCTGCAAGGCAGCCCTCCCATAAAAGTTTGTTAGTTTGCAAGGAATGATCAGCATGCAAATAACACAAAGCATAAGCGTTGCGCTTATGGGGATGGCAGAAGCAACCCAACCTTTGCGAGCATTATGTAACCGAATTACGTCTGTGGAGCCCCCATGCGACAAATTCTACAGCTTTGCCTAATCGGTCTTGTCTCTTTGTCAAACTGCACTCGCGTCAATAGGATCGAGCACAGTAAAGGTAAGCTCGTCGTCATCGCGCAGTCCAATGAGCATTTGGCCTTTCCCAGCATCGCCAGGCTAAATACGGGCGAATTGGTATGTGCCTTTCGGCGCGGCAAGGGACATGTGTCGCCGGACGGCAATATCCTGCTTTGCCGCTCTGCTGATAATGGCGTCACCTGGTCGCGCCCGGACACCATCATTTCGACGCCGTTGGATTGCCGCGATGCCTCACTGGTGCAGCTTGCGGATGGCTCGCTCTTGTTCAGCTTTTTTCAAAGCCGATATGACGCCACTGGTAAAATTATTGGCGCAGTGGGTGTGTTTACCTCTCAATCCACGGATGGCGGAAGAACCTGGACAGCGCCACAACAGATTATTATAAACGAGTACGATTGGGCAGCGGTCTCCTCCAAGACTTTGGAATTGCCGGACGGCGCCTTGCTGATGCCGCTTTATGCCGGAAAGGCTGGTTCCAAGAAAGCGGCTTTGGTGGCGATGTCCCGGGATCATGGCCGGACTTTCAACGAGAGATACATCGTAGCATTCGAGGCAAACGGGAACCTCGATTATCAGGAACCGGCGCTGCTTCAGCTTCCAGATGGGCGAATACTCTGCGTCTTGCGCACGGCTGGACAAGGGAATTTCCAGTATCAAAGCTACTCTGCAGATGGCGGAAAAACCTGGAGCAAACCGGAGCGCACGTCCATGCAAGGACAAGCTGCCGGTTTGTTTCTTACCAAGGACAACATTCTCGTATGCGCATACCGCGATTTTTCCCCCAATGGCACCAGTTACGCGCTGAGCTACGATTTAGGATTGACCTATGAGCATGAACATGTCATTCATGCCTTTGGAGGCGATCGGGCGTATCCGGAGATTGTCCCGCTGAGCGATGGTCAATTGCTCTGCTGCTATTATGAAGCGGAAAAGGGAGGCAGTCGGATTTGCGGCTACATTTTTCAGATCAGCCGCCCTGAGACGCCGAAAGGCTTGGAGGCGACCGTTACCAATGATGGAAGTGTTTCCCTGCGCTGGAATGCCGTGCCCGGCGTGCATTATTACAAAATTTTGCGCGAGGCATCTGATAACGCGGCTGGTTTTGCCCGGCAAGATTTTGCCGGCAAACAGATTGCGTCTTCTGCCGAAAACTCTTTTGTAGATGGAAATCTTCAGTCCGGGCACGCCTATCGCTATCAAGTGGCGGCTATCATCAGCAGCTCTGAGCTCATCAAGGACAGCGGAGCCGTGAGCTTGCCGGCGCAGTCTCGGGTTTTGCAAGTCAAAGGCAAGGCTCAAGCTGGGCAGTGAGATTGGTGAAAGACTGTTGATGCAACACAAATTCTCAGGACAATGGCAAGTCGTCAGGATAATATTCAATCAATACAGACAAGGAGGAAGGCAATAGTGAAGAGAGTCATAATTACGCTCATCGTTTGCATTACATCGTACATGCTGATTTTGGGATGCCAGCCTAACGCTGATGAAATTCGCCGCATTGTGCGCGAAGAAATGAACGCGGAAATGAGCAAGAAAATCATCAAGCCGACAAACGTCATTGGGCCGTACAGCCCGGCCGTGCAGCTTGGTCGTTTTCTTTTCGTCTCCGGGCAAATTGCGTTGGATCCGGCTACCGGCAATTTGAAAAGTGACAACATTGAGGTAGAAACGAAACAGGTCCTGACCAATCTTTCTTTTGTGATGAACGCTGCCAGGTATGATTCTTCTCATGTGGTCAGTGCGACGGTGTATTTGAAAAACATGGAAGACTACCCCAAAATGAATCAGATTTACGGTAGCTACTTTCCCAAAGACAGCTACCCGGCCCGCGTGGCGGTGGAAGTAAGGAATTTGCCCAAACAAGCGAACGTGGAAATATCGGTGATTGCTTATAAGTAGGGAGGCTGCCGGGAATGTTCGCGAGGTCAGACCTAAGTGGCGGAGGAAAAGCCTGTCCCGGCCTTTTGACTTCTGCCCACTTGATCCTACACCCGGTTGCGGAAGCTCAGCACCCGTGACATCATCCCGCTACACGTCCAAGCTTGACAGGTACAATTGGCTTCAGTCGGTGGGTTCCCAAACGGGACGAGGTGCACCCAGACGCTGCTCCATGGCTGCGACGATGGTCTGAGCCGCTGCCCTTATGCTCAGATGCTCCACATTGAGCACTAAATCATAAGCAGTCGGATCATTTGCATCCCGGTGGAAATAGTGCTGAAGATAGGCTGATCGATCGCCATCGACTTCAGCGATGATTTTTTTCGCTTCCTTAGAGGAGATGTCCCGTTTTTCCGCTATCTGTGTTGCTCTCCATTCAAGGGGCGCGGTAATTAGGACCCGCAGCACATTTACCTCTGTGAGAACAAAGTTGCCGCCCCTGCCGATTATGATGCTTTGGCCGTGCTCAGCGATGGTTAGCAGAACCGTTACCAAATGTTTGAGGTACTTGTCCGTGCCCAGCGCCCCTCGATCCAGCAAGGTCTGCATCCAATTTTCCGTTTCGCTGCGGCGATGTTCGTCGAGGGACTCTACCACCCGTCGGCGCACGTGGGCCGTCTGAGCGATGTATTCTACCAGCTCGCGGTCGTACACCGGCCATCTCAGGATTTTGCCTGTCTCGTGAGCGATTCCATCCCCGCCTGCCCCATGTGTTCGGGAAATGGTGATTAAGGCGTGACTCCAAGGCCCCTCCGGTTGCTCTGAAGGTTGTTGCCGGTGCAGCATTTGGCGGACTTCCCAGACCGCCAGTTGGCCACCCACCAACTTGTCCCACTTGATTTGATCCGTTTTTTCTAATAGCATGCGTACCTCCCTTTGCATTTGAGGATTATCCGACTAATGCATACTGGTCGCTACCCTTGGTTCGGCGTGATACTTGTTATTCCTTAAACATCAAAGGGAAAAAATCAAAAAGCCAAATGGCAAATAAAAATGCAAAACGCAGCAAGCTGACTCAACCTAAGAGCCCATTGCTTTTTTAGAGTACTCCCAAAAGGGCATCAATTTGCCATTCCGATATCAGCGACATCGGAATGCCGGATGCTTTTATCATCGTGTTTGCCCATCAGGTGGTTGATCAAGATTTTGCATTTTGCTTTGCATTTTTGCAGTTTGATATTTGCTTTTTCCACTCCGCTCCGATTGTACTTGTTGATGCTTCTCTTACAATACTCATTATTCGGATGGACCGCATTATAGTATTACTCCGACTTAATTGATCCTGTTCATCCCTGCCATCCTGTCATTTTATGTCCCCCGTGATTGGTTACCGTCGTTCTTTTGCTAATCTTTAAAAATGGAAATCTTCACCGTAGCAGGTTTGCTAACCAGGAAGGGAATGTTGACACCCTCTTGGATCTTGAATGGATTGGGGTATGCCGGCTCGAGTTGAAAAGAGTTCCAAAATCCCGTCTCAAAATGCTCCTGGTTGTTGGCGCCGATCTTCCCACCTGCCTGAGCCGTGATATAGTCTTGATCCTGAAAGTCCCGCACTTCCATGAGATAGATGTAGCGTCCGGGAGAAATGTATTTGCCGTTTTTATCCTTGCCGTCCCAATAATAGATGTATCGACCGACGTCGACCAGATAATCGTTCACCAGCACTCGTACCAGCTCTTTCTTTTTTTCGTCTTTGAAGGGATTTTTGCAGCTTGCCCCGCAGAGAAAAGCTACCGCCGCCGCGAGGATGAGGATGGTAGTCGTCTTATTCATGACAAAAACTTTCATGACAGAAACTCGGCATTATGAACAAATGCAGTTCCACTTCGCCTTGAAGGTGGTGTACAGCCTTTGTAAAGCTGCTTTTAAACGTATGAATTGCAGAATTGATCCTTACTGATTCAGCCACTTGTCGATCCATGCAAATACCTCGTTCCACCACAGGCGGGAATTCTGCGGCTTGGTGACAAAATGGGTTTCGTCCGGGAAAAGGATGATCCGTGACGGCACGCCCATGCGCTGCAAAGCAGTGAACATTTGCATCCCCTGCGTGTACGGGACGCGGAAATCCTGTTCCCCATGAATCACCAGTGTAGGCGTCTTATAGTTCTTCAAATTGGCGACATAGTTGGATGGTGACCATTTTTCGTACTGCTCAGGATGCTCATAGGGAGTGCCGGCAAATTCCCACTCCGGGAACCACAGCTCTTCGGTAGCGCCGTACATGCTGCGCTGATCGAAAACGCCGGCATGGCTGACCAACACCTTGAAGCGATCCGTATGCGTCGCGATCCAATCAATCATGAAGCCGCCGTAGCTGGCGCCGGCAGCCGCTAATTTGCTGCTGTCAATGAAGGGATAGGATTTCAGCAAGTAATCGAGGCCGGACATGAGGTCTTGGTACGGACCGCCGCCCCAGTCCTTGCTAACCGCGTCGCACCATTCTTGGCCGTAGCCGCGCGAGCCGCGAAAGTTCACCATGGCCACCACATAACCGGGCGCGGCAAACAGTGAAGCATTCCAACGATAGTGGAAGCCGTCATTCCATTGGCCCTGAGGACCGCCGTGAATCAGATAAATCAGCGGATATTTCTTGGCCGGATCGAAGAATGGCGGTTTGATGAACAAGCCATGTGCTTTTTTGCCGTCAAAACTGGTGAACCAGAAATCTTCCACCGGATTGAATTCCAGCTCGGAGAGAAGAGACTTATTGACATTTGTGAGCTGGGTAATTTGTTGGGTTTTCAGATTAAGACTGAACAACTCATCCGGCATGGCAACGGTCTGCCGCTTGAAGAAGAGGCTCTTGCCTTCCGGGCTGATTTGCAGACTGCCATTACTGTGCTCGTGCACCAACTCGCGCACCTGTTTTTTGGCGACATCAACGTGAAAAATGCTTTCGCGACCTTGATTCTCGGAAACGAAATAGAGACTCTTGCCGTCTGGAGACCAAACCACTTCCTCCACGCTCAAGTCAAAAGCCTCCGTGAGCGATTGCGCCTCGCCCGTTTGACGGTTTAGGAGCACAAGCTCATATTGATCGGCTTCAAAGCCGGGGCGCTTCATGGCGCGATAGGCAAGATATTTTCCATCGGGCGAATAGATTGGCTGGTTGTCTGTCGCCTTGTTGGCGCTGGTAAGGCATTTGGCATCGCCGCCGGCAGTTGGTACCAAGAACACGTCGTTGTTGGTCGAAGCCGCCACCATTGGATCGGTGTTGCGGACAAAGGCGATTTCTTTGCCGTCCGGGGAGAAAGCAAAATCGAGTTTGCCGCCCAAGTCCAGCGGTGGGCTGTCGTACTCTCCGGGTGTCACGTCTTTCACTTCTTTGCCGTCGGTAGAGCAGAGAAATATATGCGTGCGCTTGCCTTCGGTCCAGCGATCGAAGGAGCGAAACATGAGATGGTCGATGACTCGCGCTTGCACCTTGCTTTCTTCGTGCGCCTTGTTTCGAGCGGCTGTTTCTGCCAGATCGTTTGCATCGGAAAACACCGATGCGATAAAGGCAAAATGCCGGCCATCCGGCGACCAGATGAAATCTTCGACATCGATGGGAAAGTCGGTAAGTTTGAAGGCTTCCCCTCCGGTCAATGATAGAAAATAGATCTGCCGCGAGCCTTCACGGGCGGAAATGAACGCCAGCCCGGTGCCGTCCGGTTTCCAGCGGGGAACGCCATCGAATTTGGAGCTAAAGGTGAGCTGTCTGGGCTCGCCGCCCATGGCTGGAACAAGCCAGATATCTGAGTTGCCGGAGTTCTTTTCTATGTCGTATTGAGCGAGCGCAAAAGCGAGCCAATGGCCATCCGGTGAAAGCGCCACCTCGCCGATGCGCTTCATGGCCCAAAGGTCCTCGACGGTCATCGCCCGTTTTTCGGCGGCCTGCACAATTGATAAGAAGCTGAGAGCGGCGATGAAGATGATTACTTTTTTCACTGTGATTTCCTCATTCTCATGATTCGACTCTGATTGTCAGTCCCGCCTGAGAATGAACTCTCAGGCTCAAAGGCGCAAGCCGCCTGAAGGCGGCTGCTACCCAGTGGGTGACAAGTCACCTTCAGGTGACTTCCATGTTTGAGCCTGCGATTCTAAACGCAAGCAGAAAAGTTCAAAATTTAGGAACGATTCACTTTTTCCAGCAAAGTTTCCTGTAATTGGGTCCGCTCTTCGGCCCGAATTCCCAATGCATCTCGAAAATAAGCTTCAATGGTTCCATGTTCACGATGAATTTGGTCAAATGCGGCCAGCAAGTATTCGCTGCGCGCATCCAGCAGTGGCATGAATTTCTGCTTGGATACGCCGAGGATAAAAAACACCTTGAGCTTGTCAAGCATCTCGACTTTGAATTGTTCCAGATACCGATTAGTCAAGAGATAATCGGCCAATATCGTTTCTTGCGGGAGTCCAAGTAACAATTGCAGAAGACTGCAAGCGAAGCCGGTGCGATCCTTTCCGGCTGCACAATGTATCAACATCGGCAAGTTGCTTGGCTCGGCGGCGAGCTTAATAATCTGAGAAAACTCGCTACGAAAATCGGTCACGTACTCCCGATAGGCATCCTCTGTAGCCTGTGCATAGTTTAGCTTCCTCGCTTCCCCAAATAACAACGAGAAAAGCTGGGAAATAAAACCGGACTCATTATGCTTGCTGACTTTGATGGGAAAATGCAATGCCTTGACATGCGAATTGCGGGGAAAGCGATCCGGCCATCGTTCTTTCTCCTGATGAGTGCGCAGATCGCAGATCGTCCGGATGCCCAAATCAGACAGGACCTGTAAGTCGCTGTCAGAAGCCCTGTCCAAGCTGCCGCTGCGATAGATCAGTCCTTTTCTTACGAACGATCCGTTTTGAGTATGATAGCCGCCCAAATCGCGGAAATTATAAATTCGTTCCATTTCCTTCAAAACCTGCTGTCCGCTCAATGTAACTGGCAAGCGTTCAAAATACTCCTATTCCGGCAAGCTTCTTCCTTTTGTTTCCGGCAAGAACCAGATCAAGATCATTCCAACGACATAAAGCAGCGCCATAGTCCCACCGGCTTTGGCGAAGGAGCCGCCAAACACGGCCACCAATTTTCCGGTGCCGGCAAAAACACCAATCGCCGCCAGAATGCGACCAAAATTATAGGTGATGCCTTCGCCGGTGGCGCGGATGCGGGTAGGGAATAGCTCCGGCAGATACAGCGGCAGCCAGCCAAAGAAGGCGGTAGTGAAAATGCCGGCCACAACGGACATGGCCAACAACTGCGGTCCGTAGCTGTGCACCGTTGCATACAGGGCAACGGAAGAGACTAGACTAAAAAAGCACAATATGGTGTAAGAGATTCGCCGGCCAATCCAATCGGCGAACGGGCCGCCAATGAAAGCGCCAATGGTTGAGCCTATGGACATATACAAGGCGGCGGTGGCGCGCTGCATCGGGGCATCTCCGCCGACCAAGGCGTTGACCCAACTGGGTATCCACTGAAATACCCCCCAAGTTCCAACCAATACGATCGATGAAACGAAGCATGCCAAGATGGTGCGTCGTCGCAAAGGTGGACGCCAAAGCTGGCCCAAATCCGCCTTTTCGCCGCGCTTTTTTGCTTGCACCCAGCGTTCCGGCTCCTTAACTGCCAGGCGGATGAAAAATGCAAATATAGACGGCACCAGTCCCAATAAGAGCAAGGTTCGCCAACCGGAGGTGCCGACTGCTAATCCGAGCAACGAACTGCAGATAAAACCAACATTGGCGGACATGCCCAGAACGCCGGCAAGCACCGGGCGCTTGGCATTCGGCCATGTTTCCATAACTAACGCGACGCCCAAGCCCCATTCGCCGCCAAGTCCTAAAGCGCCGATAAATCGACAAGCGCCAAATTGCAAGGCGTTCGCTGCAAAAGCGCTCAATCCGGTAAAAACCGAATACAGGAGCACAGTGATGATCATCGTCTTGACGCGGCCGATTTTATCACCCAGTCGTCCAAAGATAAATCCGCCGACAGAAGCTCCCGACAGAAACAAGGCGAACATGACACCCACATAAGGGCCGATCCTCACTATATCAGTGGTCTGTAACAAATCTTTCAAGGCCGGCACGGCAATTAGAGAGTACAATCCCATTTCCATGCCGTCGAATAACCATCCCAACCAAGCGACTGAGAGATTGAGCCAGAGTTCTTTTCTGCCGATTGTGTGGCTTGGAGCTGCGTCGAGTGTCATAGGCGTTGCGACCTTTCTTGTGCGAGAAGATTAATTAGCTTGTTCCGGCTTGGTTTTGCGAAGAGACACTTGCAAGAATTTTATGATGGCCGGAAGCACGGAGATGATGATGATCCCGAAAATGACGATGGTGAAATTTCGCTTAATGGCCGGTATGTTGCCAAAGTAATATCCGCCGAGCACAAAGCCGGCCACCCAGGCGATGCAGCCAACCAGGTTGTAGATGGTGAAGGACAAATAGCTCATCCGCCCAATGCCTGCCACAAAGGGAGCAAAGGTACGGATGATGGGGAGAAAACGGGCGATGATGATGGTCTTGCCGCCATGTTTTTGGTAAAAATTGTGCGTCCTTTCCAAATGCTCTTTGTTGAGAAAACGCACCTTTTCCTGTTGAAAGATTTTCGGGCCGATGAAATAGCCGATTTGATAATTGACGATATTTCCCAAAGTGGCTGCGCCGCCCAGTATGATCAGCAGCCAATAGATATTCAGGACTTCCGTGGCTGCGAAAGCGCCGACGGCAAACAACAGAGAGTCGCCTGGTAGAAAGGGCGCAACCACCAAGCCGGTTTCACAGAAAATGACTAAAAAAAGAATGAGATAGGTCCACAGGCCATAATTTTGGATGAGGGCGCCCAGGTATTTATCCAAATGTACAAAATAATCGATGAGCTGGGTGAAAAGCTCCATTGGGTCTCCAAAGTTAATTACGCATGCTTAGTAGTAGTTCAGACCCACATTGCGTCTGGCTTTGTCCAAAAAAGGCATAGCAATGGCGCGAGCCTTTTCCGCCCCTTCTTTCATGATGTTTAAAACATGCTTGCGATCCTTTCCCAATTGCTCGCGCTTCGCCCGGTAAGGCTCGAAATAATCCCAAATGACCTGTACCAACTCTTTTTTGACATCGGAGTACTTGAGTCCAGGCGTAAGGTAGCGATCTCGCAGCGCTTTTCTTCCAGCCTTGTCCAAGAACAGGGAATAAATGGCGAACAGGTTGCACTTGTCAGGATTTTTCGCCTCGTTAACTGGCGTCGCATCGGTGACGATGGACATGACTCGCTTGCGCAATTCTTCCATGGGGGAAAAGATGTCGATAGTGTTGCCGTAGGATTTGCTCATCTTTTGTCCATCGAGACCCGGTATGACGGCGACTTCTTTGGGGATTTCCGGCTCGGGGATAACAAAGGTCTCGCCGTACGTCTGATTGAAAGCTATGGCGATGTCTCTGGCTATTTCCACATGCTGCTTCTGGTCCTTGCCGACCGGAATGCGCTCGGCGCCGTAGAGCAGAATATCCGCAGCCATCAAAACCGGATAGGCAAACAGGCCGTGATTTGCCGCAATGCCTTTGGCCAATTTGTCCTTATAGGAATGTGCCCGCTGCAATAATCCCATCGGAGTAACATTGGCAAGCAGCCAAGTCATCTCGGTGACTTCCGGGACGTCGGACTGAACCCAAAAGATGGACTTTTGCGGATCGATGCCGAGGGCGAGAAAATCGCATGCTGCATCAAAGGTTTGCTGGCGCAACAAGGGCGCATCAAAAACGCTGGTGAGTGCATGGTAATTAACAATGAAGCAAAACAGGGTATGGTTTTCCTGATATTCAATCATCCGCTTCATCATTGCGAAGTAGTTGCCGAGATGCAGCGCACCGGAAGGTTGGATACCGGATAAAATTCGCACGAGAACTCCTTTCTTGGCAGTTTGGATCTTTCAATGTATCGACGAAAGGTCACTAAACAGGAAAGCTGGGCCACCAAGACACGAAGACACCAAGATGGGTATTGATGCTTATTGAGGGTTGGTATTGAAGAAAAAAGCTGTCATTCTGGAAGAATTTCCATGGCCGCTGGGCCGCTCGATAATGACGGAAATAGTTTCGACTGTCACGATGCCCCCTGGTGTCATTCCTTGGGAATCTTCCCCAGACTGAGCAC
>Ga0172369_10002674_pt1 | contig 24119 bp, 25 predicted proteins | sample LakKiv25m_FD_114539 | JGI IMG/M metagenome (GOLD analysis project Ga0172369, IMG submission 114539) | Freshwater microbial communities from Kabuno Bay, South-Kivu, Congo - kab_022012_11.25m | ecosystem: Environmental > Aquatic > Freshwater > Lake | place: Democratic Republic of the Congo...
AGAAAAGTTTCCCCTATATTTAAAAGAGATGGAATTCCGATATAATAATCGTGAAAAAGATATTTTTACCCTAATGGTTAAAAACATATGTTATCCTGTGCCAAATCTTTTATAATTACCTAATTTTATTTAACTCCGCTTCGGGACTTTCCGGAATATTTCCATCGGCAAAATATTCTTCCAACGCCATGTTGATAATATTCCAATCATTATCAATTCCTTGTGCATTAAAAATTCTTGTGGAAATGGTTTCAAGCATTCCGCGCTTGATGTAGATTTTATTGAGGTCGTAACTTTTTAAGCCCGACAGTAAATTTTTAATGCCTTCAAGAATATCAACAACATTGCCGTCCGCATCTTGCTTTAAAATTTTCTCATAGAATTCTTTTATGGCAAGCAGCGCCGTCTTGTCGTTTGCAAACGGTTCATAGGTAAACGATGCGCTTGCACTGTCGCATAGTGGCAGTTTGAATAGCTTTTTCAGTTTTGGAATGCGCTTGTCATTTTTATCTTTCAACTTATCGTTATATTCTTCTTTTATCAGATTATTCAGCCCCTTGATTTGCGATTGATTGTTTTCCGGCTTTCTGCCTCCAATGAGCAGGTTGTAATCATCAATGCCTTTTTGAATAAGTGTCTTATTAAAAATGCAAAACCAATCTTCCAGTGAATTGAAAGTTATTTTGTCTTTCAGTTGCTCTTTAAGTTTTTGCTCAACGCCGTCAAAAAAACTTTTGTGTGTTTGTGTTTCATAAACCTTTTTATTGAATAAAAATTTGGGCAGATTATCATCAATCAAGCGCTTGGAGATAGCGGTGGATTTGAATTCGGCTGTATATATGTTTTCTTTGCGGTTTTCGCAGAATGGTTTTAGATAAGTAAAAAATCCCTCCTGAAATTTCTTGAGCGATTCCTTGAGCTTGTTTTTTAATTCATCATCAGTTTTGAGTTCATTAAATTCCTTAAATTCATTTTGAATTACTTTCTTCAAAACAGAAGTTTTTCCCGCTGGAGTATTTTCAAAAAGCAAATCAAACTTTGTTTTTCCATCACTATTTTTTTCTTCAAGCCATTTAGGAATAATGTTGCCATCTGTTTTTCCGTCTTTAGTTTTTTCTTTCAGCAATTCTAATTTATCTAAATCGCTATATCCGGATTGATCTTTGAATTTTTTAGCAACCGCTTTTCTTAATTCCGCCTTAATGACATTAAATTGTTTCTTTTCGTTGTCGTCTTTGCTTTCCTTACGGAAAAGATTTTCAAAGTCTTCTATTTTATTTTTATCCAGATAAAACCCGTTCAGCGACTTGTCAATAAATTCCTTGTGATATTCGTCAATCAGTTTTTTTACAACGGTATATTCTTTTTGAAGGATGTTATCTTCATGAAGCAGATATTCCAACAGGTTTTGGGATTCTCCATTTTCATCATTTTTCAGAAGCGATAATGTCTCCCCCACCGGCACTAACTCAAACCTCAGCGTTTTTGAAAGCTGGTATTGATTCGTAAAATTATCGAAAAGTCCCATGTCCTGCCTCCTTCTTTATGTAATTCTTAAAAAACTGCCAGTTCAGCAGTGTTTTTCAGATGCTCCTCAAGCCCCTGCCACTCGCTCTCCGGCTTCCCCTCAACGCTATGGGCGTAAAAATTTTTTACTTTCCCTGCATGCTCTCATTTTACCTCAAGACCTCCCACATAGGATATCCGAGGTTTTTTTAAAAAAATGCTAATCGAGACTGTCAATGTAACCGTATATTGCTGACCTGAATTCTCCAACAGTGTTTTTGAGAGATTTCGCAAGGGGTTTCAGTTCTTCCCATCTTAGGGTAAAGCTATACGCATGGACAAAGAAATGCCTGAACGAAAGATAATTTGACAGGGTTTCGTATAATTTCTCAGACACAATTTTTTTATCTAATAAGGTTTTTAATAAGTCCTTGTGCCATGTAGCTGTTTCCTTAGTATCAATATCAGAAAAGACTAAAATCCTTTTAAGGACATTCTCCATGCCATTATAGCAGTTATGAATAAATGTGGCTATAGCCGCCATATCGGCAACAGGGTATTTTTGCTTTTTGGGCTTTAGTAATAAAGCAAGCTGCGATAATACGGAATCTATATTCTCAAACTCAGCATCACAGTATTCTTTAAGCTGCTTTTTTTTCATAAATAAGCAGGCCTTCTTTTAGGATTATGTTTTTAAATTTTGTTTTTTTACCGGATAGGTCTATGAGGTCAACATTCTTGGACATTGTTCTGAATAACTCCCCATAGAATTTGAAAAAACTTCCTTTGGGTAAACCGCTCACGGCAAAATCATAATCATTAACAAATTTTTTTTCTCTTGTCAAAGAAGACCCTATTAAAAATAATTTTACGACCCCATATTTTTTGGCGACCGATACGGCCTTATCAATTTCATTCTTCGGCATCCCAAGCCCTCCCGTCTTCTGCCTTGATGCGTAATCCTCCGTGCTCACACCGCCTTTGCTCCGGTACTCTGCCTGCGCTTCCGCAAGCATATCATGAAGGGCATCGCTCTTTTCGAGAAGATAGTCCTCAAAATCCTCCTCTGAAATCGCAGTCACTATCGCCCGCGGTTTACCCTTTGATGTTATAATCACGGCTTCCTTTTCCGCGTTTCTTAATACCTCTGAGGTCTTGTTCTTAAGTTCCCTCACATTTGCAAATTTCATTACATCCCTCCATGTGGCTATGTTTGTAGCTACAATGACACATCCGGCAATTCTTGTCAATATTCTATGACTTAAAGCCTTTCTTTAAGTTTTTTCGCCGGTTGAAAATATTAAAGCAATATGTGAAGTAACAGGTAGGAAGTTGCATATTTCATAAAGGAAGATTTATCTTCCTGCAGGCATCTTTATTCAGGTTTTATTCTTGTGAGTTGTTACCGGAGCGCTGCGGTTTCCGGCCTTACTTAAAGTTAAACTTCAACTACCTACGCCGCCTTAATCCCAAGATTTTTCATCTTTGTCATAAGCTGCTTTCTTGAAATTCCAAGTATTATTGCCGCCTTGCTCTGATTCCATTCGGTTTGACCCAAGGCCTTAATTATCAATCTCTTTTCGGTCTCAAGAAGATTCATCTGATCCAGGGGCTCCTTATTTTCGTGAACCAGGCTTGAGAGCTTCACAGGCAGGTATTTCATACCGATGGTCACATTCGGGCATAGAACATACGCCCTTTCAACAACATTTTCCAATTCCCTTACATTTCCCGGCCAGCCATATCTGAGAAAGACGCCGAGCACATTGTCTTCAAAACCGGTTATTAGCTTGCCTTCAATCCGGTTTAAGCGCTCAAGAAAATGATTTGCAAGAAGCGGTATGTCGTCTTTTCTTTCCCTGAGAGGCGGCATCTTAATGGTGACCACATTAAGTCTGTAGAAAAGATCCTCGCGGAATCTTTTTGCCTTTATCTCTTCAGTAAGGTCTTTATTTGTTGCGGCTATTATGCGCACATTTAGCTTAATCCTGTTCACTCCCCCTACTCTCAAAATTTCCCTTTCCTGAAGAAAGCGCAGAAGTTTTTTCTGAAGGTTTACATCAAGCTCGCCTATCTCATCAAGAAAAACAGTGCCGGCATTGCCGTATTCCAGGAGCCCTGTTTTCCTCTCATGCGCGCCTGTAAAGGCGCCTTTCTCATGCCCGAAAAGCTCGCTCTCCATCAGCTCGGAAGGGATGGCTGCGCAATCAATTGTGACAAACGGTTTCTCCGCCCTGTTTGAATCATAATGAACCGCCCTGGCAACAAGCTCCTTGCCTGTGCCGCTTTCTCCCACAACCAGTATATTGGATTGGGTCCTTGAGACCATCTTTATGGTGCCGAATATCTCCTGCATAGCCGCGCTTTTGCCGATTATATTGTTAAATGTATATTTTTGCTTAAGTTCCGACTTCAGGCTTATATTTTCCCTTCTTAATTCATATTTTTCTATGGCCTCTTTCATTACGGTAAGCAGCTCGTCGGGATTAACGGGTTTTGTGAGATAATTAAATGCGCCTTTTTTCATCGCATTTATTGCATTTGCTATCGTGCCGAATGCGGTTATCATAATGACCGGAATATCCGGCTCCTTTGACTTTACATACTCAAGCAGGTCCATCCCCGTCTTTCCGGGAAGTTTGAGGTCTGTTATTATCAGGGCATATCCATTCCGGTTGAATTTCTCAACAGCCTCTTCCGAAGAGCGGGCTGTCTCAACGTCGTAATTATTTTTTTTCAAGGTCATGGAGACAACCTTGAGGATATTCTTTTCGTCATCCACAACAAGAATATTATGCCGTTGCATAGGCGTGAACCTTCAGTTTTATTATGAATCTTGCGCCCTGGCCCTCTTCGCTTTCCACCTCAAGCTCTCCTCCGTGTTCTTTTATTATACGGTCGACAATCGCAAGCCCGAGCCCTGAGCCTTTGACCTTTGTACTGTAAAAGGGCTTGAAGATATTTTCAAGGTCTTCGCTATTTATGCCCTTTCCCGTATCCTGAACAATAATGTTTACCCCTGAATCAACAGCCTCTGTCGCGATAAAAATTGCATCTCCTTCTTTTGATGCATCCATGGCATTCAGCAGGAGATTAAGAAGCGCCTGTTTAATCCTTGAGAAATCACACGATATGCGCGGCAGATTTTCACCGGTAATTACGATTATTTCTATATTCCTGTCCGTGGCTTCCTGCCTTACCAGATCAACTGTTGTTTCCACCATCAAATTTATATCGCACATCCTCATATTAAGAGGAGCAGGTTTGGAAAAATCAAGAAAGTTGGAGGAAATGTCATTAAGCCTCGCAACTTCCTCTTCAATAATATTCAGGAATTCCTCAAGAAGCGCTCCATGAAAATTATCCTTCAGATAAGACGTTGCTATCCTTATCGCATTGAGCGGATTTTTTGTCTCATGCGCAACTGTAGCAGCCATCTCTCCGAGCGCGGACAACCGCTCCATTCTTGCCTTTTCGGTATTTGCCTTTTCAAGTTCCTTAAGATTATACTGCAAATCCTTTATCATCTGATTGAAGACCTCAACAAGCTCGTGTATCTCATCGCCGCAGGATTCTTTATAAACAACGCATCTCCTGCAGTCCCCTATCTTCTGCGCAAAAGCGCCCTGCACTTTATCGTGGCAGAAAGTGCCTGCTATGGCCCAGCATCTAATCTTCCCGTAGGAAGGACAGTCCGCTTTATTACAATTAAGCCTTTCCCAGCATTTTACTATTTGGGGGTTCTCCACCTCCACATTAAGATTGCCGGACTGGACGTCCAGCATTCTGCCCTTAAGCTTTTTCAGCGGTTTTGTAAGAATATTGGAAACTACAAACGCGCCTGCTATTCCCGCAAGAAGTATTATACCCGTAATCATGTAGATATACGTTTTAAGATTTTTTAACCGCTTTTCTATGCCGGCGTTCATGGTATTGAGCGAATATGCAATGGTTGCAAGCCCCAAAACCTCGTTGCCGATCGCAATAGGATAAGAAAATTCCTTCACCGGCTCATTCTTTTCGTATATGTATTCTCTTACAAGTTCTTTGCCTTGCGTCGGCCCCTTAAGCAAATCAGGATTATTGTCTCTGGCGACCTTTGAACCGAGCCTGGCTCTTTTTGTATGCGCAACGATATTTCCGTCCTTGTCTATTATCATTGCATACGTGCAGGATGTTGCATCGGATACCGTCCTGACAAGTTCATCCAGCCTTAGGGGGTCAAAAATGAGCAGGGACTCAACCGCGTCATGCGCCAGGTTTTTTGTCATGGAGATATTGCCTTCAAACGCGCTCTGCCCGAGTGATTTCCTCTGGTAATTAATAATAAGCGTGGCAACTCCAAGCATCGTTAAAACTATAAGTATGGTTACCGTAATTGAAAACTTGAGTCCAACGCTGAGTTTAATCCTTTTCATGTTTTCTTATCCACTTCCTCAGCGCGTCATAATCTTTATCGCTGGCGTCTTTGAACGCCGTTATCTGCGCTGCAGAGAGCACATGCTTGTCTTTAAGTTCCAGAAGGCTCTTCTGGACCAGCGCGGTAATTTTTAGATCGGTATTTTTCGTTCTTGCAAAAGGCCAATTTGCTATGTAAGGCGTCCTGGATACTATCCGTATCTTTCCGAGGTCTATCTCTTCCTCCAGCACGTCCAGCGCGGATTCCCTCACAAAACCGGCGTCAACATTCTTTCTGTATACATTCAGGATAACCTCTTCCTGCCTTTTCCCGTCTATAAGCTTAAGGTCTTTAAATACATTGATGCCGTTTTCGCTTAGAAACAGTTTTTGAGCCAAAAATCCGCCTGCAGATTTATACGATACTATCATTACCCTCTTGCCTCTGAGATCCTGCAGCGTCTTGATGCTGCTGTCTTTGTGCGTTATTATAATGCCCCTGAAGATATCTCCTTCGGGAGGTATAACGGTATTCGTAAAAGCGCTCAAAAACCCGCGGTCGGCAAGCTGAATGTAGATATACGGATTTGAATATGAAAACTCCACCTTGCCCTGCCTTATGATGTCAAAAAAATCCTCAAAGTCTTTCGGGATGACAAGTTTGAATTCATAGCCGGTTTTCTTTGTCAGGTATCTCATAAGCGGGTCAAACCTGTCAAAAAGCGTTATGGCCGAATAAAGCGGAAGGATTGCAACCTTTATCGTGTTTTTGCCGTATTCAAGATAATTTTTTCCCGTGAGATTTTTAATCATAACCCGCACAACATCAAAGTCCCGGTCCTCGGCGGATGTAAATCCGTCTATATCTTTCATGGCGCTTATGAGCCCGGATTTTTTTTCGGGCTGAATGGAAAGAATAGCGTTTTTTATTCTGCTGCGCAACTCCACCGCCAGGCCGGAATATACGCATAATGAATACTGCGGAATAGCCTCCGATGTTTTTATTACCCTAAGTCCGTCCTTTATGTATTTGACCGCTACCCGCGCGCTCAACCCTGCAACCTCGTGCCTTCCGGACAAAACCGAAAGCGCAATCCTGTCTTCATGTTCAAGATAATCAACCGCGCTGAATTCCTTCAGGCTGATTCCCACCTCTTTGAACATCACTGCAGGAATAAGATAGGATGAGGAAGACCAGATATTGCCGAGAGCAAGCCTTTTCCCTTTAGCATCTACAATCTTTTTTATCGCGGAACCCTTACGCGTGACAATAACGCTCTTATAGGTTGATGCGCCTGTAAGTATCGTCTTTGCAACCGGTATTACCTTATATCTGTGCCTGGCCTCGCAGTAAGCCGAAGGGTCCAGGTATGCGATATGGGCCTTGCCTGTTCCTATGCTCTCAATAGCCTCTTGATAATTCTGCGCAATCCTGAGGACAATCTTTTTCCCTGTTTCTTTTTCAAGATATTCCTTCAGCGGAAGAAATTTTTCATACATCAAAGAAACATTTTCAACCGGGAGGATAATGAAAACAAGTTCAGATTGATTGGAAAACTTTGTAGAATTGCTGTTTTGCTGCTCTGCCTGAACAATTGAAGCGCCGGCAGAAAACAGAACATATAAAAAAAGAGCGCCTGACACAAGCCGCTTCATAAATTATACTAACATAAATAGCCGTCGGCTATCAGCCTTGTCCGGACTGTCCTGAACCGGACATATGTAATCCCCGCCTGCAGGCCTTTTGCCTGATTATTAACGGATTTAGAACTGGCGCTTAAATTGCTTTAATCCCGATATAAACCGGCGCCATGATGGAAGACCGCATAAAATAGAAAGGAGGAGTAAGATGCAAAAAAAGATAGCAGTGCTAGTGAGGGACCGACAGTCCGAGGCATTACGGGTAGCGGTCGGCTTAACCTTGATGGACGACAAAATTGACGTCTATGTGATGGATAAAAAAGTGGAGGATACAGAGAAAAACAGGCTCAATCTGGAAACAATGGAAATGATGGATATTAAAACTTTTACAAACTGCAGGGAAAATGAGGCAATGGAATATCTTCCGGTTGAAGCTATTTCGGCTAAACTTCTTGATTATGATATTGTATTGCCGTATTAAGAAAAACTGATGGCTCATAGCTGATAGTAAAAAAACCATGAGCTATGAACTAAAATTGGAGGTGAATAATGAAAATACTTCACATACTTAAAAATGATATTGATGCGACAACGGAAAAGATTATTGAAGAGCATAAAAAAACCGTAGAGGTAACGATTATTGACCTGAGGACCAACAAAAACTACAGCGAGCTTGTGGATATGATAGAGCAAAGTAACAGGATAATAAGCTGGTAAAAAAGGAGAAATATATGAAACTTGGGATATTTGTAAATACTGGGAAACATATTGATGCCGTTACAGGTATAACACAGGCCGCGCTAAAAAAAGGACATAGCGTTATAATCTTTGTAATGGATGCAGGCACAGGATTATTAGCAAATCCTGAATTTACCGGATTATGCAGGCTTGACCGCGTTTCTATCAGTTTCTGCGACCATAGCGCAAAGGAAAAAGGAGCAACAACTGAGGGTCTGCCTGCCGAGGTTGTCTGCGGCAGCCAGTATAACAATGCGCTTATGCTGCACGAATCCGACAAGCTGATTGTGCTATAGTAGCAATCAGCTATCGGCTGTCATGTAGTGTTACATAAATTCTTTGCACATCTTGTCATTCCTGCGGAAGCAGGAATCCAGAAAAAACAAGATATGGATTCCGCATCAAGTGCGGAATGACGGCGAAAATATGGATATAAAAAAAACCGAACAGACGCTGCTCATTTTCTTCTCCGCTCTGATATCCATTCCGGTCCTTTATATCTTCAGGTTTGCCGACAATAACACCCTCACAAGCTGGAGATGGGTATTCTCAGGGACAAACATCCTGCATATATTTCTGTTCCTTGCGATAGGCGTATCCTGCGCATTTTTCTTTTCAAGGCTGCATTTTTCAGGGATATATTCGCATGTATTCCTTTTAATCCTTTCATATGCATCTATAATTCCGTTGTGGAATGCGCCTGAGTCTATCATTGATGCGTCCAGGTATTTTCTGCAGGCCAAGGCGCTGCAAGAATACGGCCTGGGCTGTTTTTTCAGGGAATGGGGATATGAAATAGACGCCTGGACGGATATGCCGCTTATCCCTCTTTTCTACGGCCTTATATTCAAAGTCTTCGGAGAAGTAAGAATATACATACAGATATTTAATACGCTGCTCTTTTCGTTATCGGCGCTGCTTACCTCTCTCATAGGCAGGGAACTATGGGATGAAGAGACAGGATTCAATGCAGGATTATTCCTGATAGCGATTCCTTATCTTCTTGTGCAAGTCCCTCTTATGCTTGTAGACATCCCTGTCATGTTCTTCCTCTCGCTTTCCTTATACACATTTCTTAAGGCCGCGAAAAAAGGCGGGATATGGATTGCATTCTCCGCTCTTTCAATATCCCTGGCTATATTCACAAAATATTCTACAGGGCTGATGCTTTCTGTAATACCTGTAACAGCCGTAATCATCAGTGATAATACAAACAGAAAAAAAATATTCCGGCGCAGCTGGACCGTCATTATTGCGGCAACGCTGCTTTCCGCCCCTGTATTTTATGCAAAATACGGCGTATTCAGCCGGCAGATTGAAATACTCAGGACTTATCAGTGGTCGGCCCTCAGCCGCTGGCAGGAAAGTTTCAGCTCAACATTTTTCTTCCAGACGCACCCCTTTGCGACAGCGTTTGCGCTTTATTCCGTCTACAGGGCCCTTAAGGAAAAAGATAAGCGCTTCCTGACAGCAGGCTGGTTCTTCGTAATTGTATTAGCCCTCCAGATAAAGAGAATAAGATACATAATTCCGCTGTTCCCCCTCTTTGCGCTCATGGCCTCGTATGGGGTTGCCGAGGTTAAAGACACAGCAATCAGAAGACTTGCAGCTTTATGCGCAGCCGCTTCTTCAATTATAATAGCTCTAACAATATATCTTCCCTTTTTAAATCATACAGGCATGGCAAACCTTAAAAATGCAGGAGAATTTCTTAATACATTAAAATCCGAAATTATTGAGGTTTATGCCCTTCCCCAGAGGATATCAACAGGCAATACATTTGCGGTTATTCCTATGCTTGATTACTTTACAAATAAAAAAATCTACAGTCCTCAGGATTGGTCTCCTGCGCCGGATAAACCTGCAGCATCATCCTTGAGATTCACATGGGAAATGAAGAAGCCTTCTTTTTATTCCCGTAGAAAACAGGAAGCCTGCCGCCCGCTGCTTCTTATCTCAAGCGAAAAAACAGATATTGAAATGCAAGCGCCAAAGGTATTAAAGAGATTTGAGCTTTCATCAGAAGTCTTCCGTTTTCAAACATTCTTAAGTCTATACGGCAATTGTCCAAAATAGGACAAACTGCATTTTTTCTTGTTCCATTCAGGACAAATAAATCCTTATATAAAAAAAAGTATTTCTTGCCTGTTACGTCAATCCCTTTGATTTTAAAAGGATTTCCATATGCCTGCCGGATAAAAACAATCATTATGCTATGTGGTATGACCCTTGCAACTCCTTTTAATATGTTTTCATAACAAACAGGTCCCGGGAGGTTAAAGTGGAAGATACGGCAAACAAGAAAAAAATCTGGGCGTTAATAATCATAGGGTTCTTTGCCCTTGTCAGCGCCGGGACGTATGCTTATAACGAACTCTACATATATCTCTCTGCATATCTCTGGTTCGGTTTTATCTACGGAATGTGCCTTCAGTACGGCAGGTTCTGTTTTGCGTCTGCGTTCAGAGACCTTTTTGCAGTAGGCGTGCCGAGGATGGTAGTAGGCATAATGATCGCCTCTCTATTTTTTGCCTTTGTATCGTCTTTTGTTACTGCCACCGGGTTCAGCACATTCCATCCCTCTCCCTCAGGAATACATTCTGCGATAGCAGGACTGATATTCGGCATAGGTATGGTCTTTGCCGGAGGCTGCGCCTCAGGCTCTCTGTATAAAACAGGCGAGGGAAATGGCACTGCCCTGCTTGTCATTCTCTCAATCAGCGTTACGCAGTCGTCTTTTGCGGCTGTCGGAGGATGGTTTAACAAGCTCGTTCCGAATTCATGGCACGAATCAGCCCTAGCAAAAAAACTTCCGGCAGTGATTAATGCCGGAGACGGCTGGCTGGATCAATATCTTGCAGGTTATGTATGGAATCATCCGACTGTAACATTTGCAAAAATGCTCGGACTGAAAAATGACAGTATTATCGGAGCCTTCCTCGGAAATTTCTTTGTAGGCGTTTTGATACCGGCTCTTCTGATGCTGATCATAGTCTATTTTATCTGGGTAAGAAAGAGTCATTTACGGGATGCGGCAAAACAGGGGATTTCAGAAAGCCATACCGTAGGCTTCTGGCGGATGGTGCTTTCTTCCAAAAGGACGTCTATCGCGGGATTGTTTCTTGGAATAGCCTGCGGGCTTCAGATGTTTGTCATTGAAGGTTTGAGAATCAAATTCGGCATCAGAAACGCCGGAGAAATACTCGCAAAACTCGGCTCTGATTTCGGCGTGTCTGTAAGAGGCACGGTCTTTGACCCGGGCTACTGGTATGTCACCACACAGGAAGCCCAGTGGGTGGGATGGATAGTGCAAAAGCTCGGCATAAATAATTTTGACAACATATTTTTCGGATATATCAACGGAATCCCGAACCCGGCCGTTAACCCGGCTGACTGGATGTCTCTGGCCCTAATAGGAGGCGCAGCGGTAATGGCGCTTGTAAGCAACGAATTTAAATTCAAAAAGCCGACAAGAGAGCTTGCCATGTGGGCGATAATCGGAGGCTTTTTCATGGGGATAGGCTCAAGGCTCGGGCTTGGCTGCAATGTAGGCGCATTCTTTGTCCGGGTTTCAAACGGTGATGTAGGAGGCTGGTTATTCGGCCTGGGAATGATAGTAGGAGCCTTTATAGGAGTCAAGTTCTTTAACTGGTGGACGGAAAGAAAAATGGCAAAAGAGCTTGCCGGACTGGAACTATAATTTCTCAAAAAGGAGGAAATCTGACATGGCAATAAAATTTGATAAAAAGGCTGAAGGGGTTTATACGTTAGACTGCACGGGTTATGTCTGCCCGCATCCCCAGATATACACAAAAAAGATGCTTGAAAAAATCAAGGCCGGCGAGATGCTTGAAGTAACGTTTGACAATCCCTCTTCTTCCGAATCCATCTCAGCGATGTGCGATTCAATGGGCCATGAAATTATAGACAAGAAAGCAGAGGGAGGCAAATATCTTTATAAGATAAAGAAGGCGGCGTGAGATGAAAGTGTTCAGTGTAAGTGTAAGTGCGAGTCTAAGTTCCCGAAAATTTTTACTTTCACTTTATACTTTCACTTGCACTAAATCATCTATGAGCAATAAAGGGGAGGAAATCTTATGGATAAAACCTTAATAAGCGTGATTCTTGTGGTTGTTATATTTACAGGTTTTTTAATCGGGTTCAGCATCCCTCCGTACATTCAGGCTGGAGTTTTCAGCGGAAGAAAGGAAAAGGGCGTTGAATCCCAGATTGATAAGAAGATGCAACAATACTACAAGGACTTATTAAAGGGCGTGGAAAAAGAGTAAGGAAAATCTAAAGCTGCAAAGGGAGGAGCAAGGATGGGAGCAAAGTGGCTTGTAATAATTCTGGTTATCATGATGCTGGGCGCGCTTGCCGGCTTTAGAGTATCGTATGTCAGCGGAATACAACCGGGTTATTTTGAAAAACAGGAAGCCCCTGCATACGGCGCTTCTGAAGACAAGACAATCGGCTCAGAGCTCGGCAAGGAATACGAGGAGCATTTCAAAGAAATGTATAAAGAAATGCATAAAGAAGAATAAATAACGCCCGCGAGGTAAAAATGAAAAAAGTTCTTATTGCCGTAGACGACAGCAAGGGTTCGGAGGCCGCAATAAACACTTTCCTTGAACTCTTCTCATGCATCCTCCCTGAAACAGTTATTCTAATGCATGCCCAGAAGATAGAAGGACGCTCCTTGATGGACGAGATGCTTGGAGACGCCGAGATGTCAACTCTTAGGGAGATGCTTAAAGGGACCGAATATCAGAAGATGCTGAATAGAAAATCTGAAAAGGTCATCTCTCACCATAAAAAAATCCTTGAAGAAAACGGGATAAAAGGGATTAAGACAATTATTAAAGAAGGCCATCCTGCGGATGAGATTTTAAATGCCGCAAATCAGGAAAAGGCCGATATTATCATCATAGGTTCCAGGGGAAAAAGAATGCATACATTGCTAATAGGAAGCGTCAGCCGGGAGGTTGCAAACAGAGCCGAGATGCCGGTGCTGCTTGCAAAATAATAAACCGTATTTTAAAAAAAGGGGGTGATATATTGGGAGTAAATGCGAGTCGGTCTAAAGAGATTAACAAAAATATTAAAAGGGGAGGTAAAACAATGCGTAAAGTGCTATTTCTTTCTTTTGTTACCGCCGTTTTCTTAACGGCAATGGTTGCTCAGTCTTATTCAGCGCAATGGGCCAATCCGGGACTGCTTGTTACGCCTGAAACAGTAAAGGCAAACGCCGATAAACCGGACTGGGTCATACTGGATTGCAGGGACATCAAATATTATGCAAAAGGGCATATTCCCGGAGCTATCAGCCTTGGAAAAGAATGTAAAAAAGCGCTCAGGGATCCAAGCGCAAGAATGTTTAAAGACGTTTCAAAGTATGAAGCCTTGTTCAGCAAGGCGGGCATCGGCAATGACACTAACGTCATCATCTACGGCGAACATAAAATCACCGATACCTTTAAGGATACCACTGTTACCTTCTGGATCCTGGAGTATCTGGGACATAATAAAGTCCACGTTCTTAACGGAGGCATTGATGCGTGGGAAAAAGCAGGATATAAACTCACCGCTGCTCCGACAATAAAACCTGCAAAGACCTTTAAGGCCAAAGCGGTTAAAAGCAGATATGCCTCAACAGAAGAGGTCATGCAAATAGCCAAAGGAACCAAAAAAATCACGCTTATTGACGCCAGGACCAAGAAGGAACACGAAGGTGAAGACATCCGCGCGCTCAGGGGCGGTTATATACCGAACACAACCAAGAACATCCCTCATACCGACACTATGGATCAGATGAAAGATCCAAAAACAGGAAAGGATGTGGACACCGGATACCTGTCTCCTGACAGAGTCGCAAGCTTTTACAAAGACTTTGACAAGAGCAAACGCATTATTGCTTATTGCCAGACCGGAACGCGCTCAACTTTAACTTATCTTGAACTGAGGCTGCTCGGATTCAAAGACCCCGCAAACTATGACGATTCCTGGATTGTCTGGGGCAATAATCCTGTAAAATATCCTGTGGCAAATGAACAGTGGATTAACTTTGAAAGACTAAAGAAGGTTGAAAAAGAAGTCAGCACGATTAAAGAGGCCATGCCCAAGAAGGAACAAAAGTAATGAGTAAAATATGAGTCCCTTCCCATGCGATAAGACAGGCGGATTTAACCGCCTGTCTTATCGCTATTTTTATGAAGGACTAGGCCCGGCATACTTATAAAAAAAAAGCTTGCTGTTTTTTGATAAAAATGCGTATTATTAAACAGCAAAAAATTATCAGGGGAAAGGAGGCGATGCGGCTAAGAGTCCTGAAGAAAGTCACTTACTTATAGATAACCGGATTCAGCATCATTAACATTAGATTCCATACAAACGGAGGGGAAGTTTATGGAAGAGAAATGTAAGGTTGAAGAAAAACGCGGCCTGTCTGATCTGATAAAGAATGAGGACTGGCTCGCTGTCTGGTTAGGTTTTCTTATCATCATTCTTATCCTCGTCGGCGTCAAGCCTAAAATGCCCGGTTTCAAATGGGAAACAGCAGGCGAATTTGCAGCGACTGTTGAAAAATCAAAACCCAAAGTAGAAAAATTTATTGCAGATGCTCAGGCTAAAGGCGAAACTGCTGTGGCAGAATCTGCAACTGCATTAAAAGCCGCGCTTGATTCAGGCGACCGTAAAGCAATCGGAGACGCAGCCAAAAAGCTCGGTGAGGGCGCCAAAGCCGCCAAAGACGAAGGAGTTAAGAAAAAAGGCGGAGACCTGGGAAAGAAGATTAGCGGCTCCGCAGCCGCTCAGGTTGAAAAGGTCTTCTCCGGCGAAAATATCGGGAAGATTGTTACCATCGGGATTATCTTCCTGCTGATATCTGCTATAGGCATCCTCCTTATGGGCGGCAGCGTTGGAAAGTATGTCATCGGGTTCCCGATAGTTTATATATTAGCGGCTCTTTCCCAGTTCATTGCCGGCAATTCCACCATTCACTATTACGGGCTTGAATACGTTATCTTCGCCCTGATTATCGGACTCTTAATCAGCAATACGGTCGGGGTTCCTAAATGGTTGATGGAGGCTGTAAGGACGGAATACTATATAAAAACAGGCCTTGTCATACTCGGAGCAGGCATCCTGTTTAAAGAGATATTGCAGGGAGGCGCGCTCGGTATAATACAGGCTATTTTTGTAGTCACAGTCGTATGGTATGCGTGCTACTGGCTTTCCAAGAAACTGAAAGTGGACGATGACTTTGCAGCGCTGCTTTCGTCGGCAGTCTCAATCTGCGGCGTTTCTGCTGCTATCGCCACCTGCGGAGCTATTGAGGGAGACAAAAAGAAACTCTCTTATGTCACATCCCTGGTTCTTATTGTGGCAGTGCCTATGATGGTAATAATGCCGTGGATAGTAAACACATTGGGAATACCTGAACTTGTCGGCGGCGCCTGGCTCGGAGGAACCCTTGATACAAGCGGCTCTGTTGTTGCAGCAGGAGCTTTGATAAGCGAGCCTGCAATGAAGACAGGCGTTATCGTCAAGTTCTCCCAGAATGTCTTAATCGGCGTGGCTGCGTTCATACTTTCCATATGGTGGACCGTAAAGAAAGGCGCAGCAACCGGACAGAAGGTAAGCGCAGGCGTGATATGGGAACGTTTCCCGAAATTCGTTCTGGGATTCATCATTGCCTCTATAGTCTTTTCGTTCCTGCTTGACCCGGCCACTGTAAAAGACACCAAAGGATTGCTGGGCGGGATGCGGACAGTTTGGTTTGCCCTGGCCTTTACATCAATAGGGCTTGAGACCCGCTTTAAAGAGCTTGTAGGCATGGAAGGAGGAAGGCCTGCAGCAGCCTTTATCCTTGCGCAGACCTTTAATGTTATCTGGACCCTGATTCTGGCATACATCCTATTCGGAGGTATACTGTTCCCGGTTCCAGATATTAAGTAAGATTTAGATTAATATATAAAAGCGGGAAGGCTTCAGCCTTCCCGCTTTTATATACAGGTTTATAACAGACACCGGAGGAGATTTTTGGATTTAGGCATATTCGGCTCAATAACGTTTGATCTTAAATTTTTATCTGCGCTTTTAAGCATCGTAATAATTGACCTTATCCTGGCAGGAGACAATGCGGTTGTCATTGCAATGGCAGTCAGGTCATTGCCGGCTGAACAGAGAAAAAAGGGAATCATTTACGGCGCAGGCGCCGCAGTCTTATTAAGAGTCCTAGCGACATTTTTCGTAGCCCAGCTTCTTACAATAAGTTTTATAAAACTTGTCGGAGGCCTAGTAATATTATGGATTGCGGTAAAACTTTTTATTGAAGGCTCTCCTGAAGAGAGTCTTGACAAGCAGGCGGCGACAATAGCTCAGGCCGTAAAGATAATAGTTATTGCAGATATTTCTATGTCCATAGACAATATGCTTGCTGTCGGAGGGGCCTCTCACGGGAATATATTCCTTCTTCTTTTCGGGCTCGGCCTAAGCATCCCGTTTGTCGTTTTCACAAGCAATCTTTTATCAATGCTCATGGACAGATATCCCATCATTATTTATATAGGCGCGGCTGTGCTCGGCAAGGTAGGCGGGGAGATGATTATTACAGACCCCTTTGTCGTCAATATCATAAAGCCGGGTAAGCTGCTAATATATTCCGTAGAGGCTTTCTTTGCATTTGGAGTTATTATTACAGGGAAACTCTGGATGAAACGGCAGATAGCAAAAGCGGAAAAAGACGAGCATGTTCATGAAAAAAGTGCAAGTGTAAGTGAATAGTGTAAGTAAGTAATATCCGCTTTTCACTCACACTTGCACTTGCACTTACACTGACTAAGGAGGGATAATGGCAATCTTAACCATATCAAGAGAATTCGGAAGCGGAGGCAGGGAAATAGGACTGTTAACAGCCGAAAGTTTAAATTACGAGTATGTTAATAAAGAACGCCTGCTTGCAGACATACATAACACAGGCAAGGAATGGGAAGACTATGGAAAACATCTTGACGAGCATTGCCCTACCATCTGGGAAAAATATGACTGGTCGTTCAGGGGTTTCACCGCCCTGCTCCAGAGCATTGTCCTGAATTACGCGCTTAACGACAAAGTGGTTATTATGGGAAGAGGCGGGAACTTCCTGCTAAAAGATATCCCTCATGCGCTGAGGGTCAGGGTTACGGGCCCGATTGAACAGAGAGTTGAGAGGATAATGAGAAGAGAATCTTTTGACAGAGACACGGCGCGCTGGCTTATTGAAAAAACAGATAAAGAAAGGGAATGCTTTGTGCACTTGATATACGGCAGGCCCTGGGACACTCCCGAAGAATACGATATGCTTCTTGATTCAGGGATTAAACCTATTGAAGAACTTACGGCAATAGTAAAACAGGCCCTGCTTGAAAAAGACAGGCTCAAGACAAAAGAGGCGGCAAATAAACTCCTGCTCAGGGCGCTTGCCGCAAAGATAAAAGCAGAATTTCTTACAGACCCTTCGTTCTTCATACCTACCCTGGACGTCATTGATGACGGCAAAGAAATTGTCCTCAAGGGCATCATGCACACCCCCAAAGAACACAAGCGCATTGAGGAAAAGGCAAAAGAGCTTGCAGGAGCTGTGCCTGTAAAATGCGAACTGCATTACAGAGGAGAATGAAAAAAGTTAAAAGTGTTTCATAATCTTCCACACGTAATAAATCCTCTGAAAAACCGTCACATGTGTAAAGATAAACATTATCAGGAGAATAGGTGAAATCCATCCGGTAAGCAGGGCCAATATCAAAAGAATAATCCTTTCGGTCCGCTCCATGATGCCTGTCTTGCACTCTTCTCCTAATCCCTCTGCCCTGGCCCTGGCATAGCTGATTAGAAAGGCTCCGACAAGCGTTCCGATACTGAGAAAAACGCCTGTATGGTCGCCCTTGCCTGCAAGACGCCATGCAACAGAAAGAAACAAAAACGCATCCGAATACCTGTCCAGAACCGAATCAAGAAATGCTCCGAGTTTTGTAACCTTATTGTTCACCCTTGCGGAAATGCCGTCAAACATGTCAAATAAACCTGCGATAAGAACAAGCAAAGCGCCGAGCCTTATATTATAAGGGATAACCAGTGCCGCGAGAGCCGTGATTATAAAACCTGTTATCGTAAGGATATTCGGATGGATTCTGATTCTCTTGAAGACCGGACCGAGAGGAGCGTCTAAGAAATGGCCGAGTCTGGCAGCAATCATCTATTCCTTTTTCCTGAAATAAATTCTTCCACCATATTGCGAGCCTCCTCATCAGAGAACTGTTTTATGGGATGCTTCATAAAATATGCCGAGGGAGAAATAAGCGCTCCGCCTATGCCTCTGTCACGGGCAATCTTGCAGCATCTTATAGCATCTATGACAACGCCGGCGCTGTTTGGAGAATCCTCAACAGAAAGTCTGAGTTCAAAATCAACCGGGATGTTCCCGAAACCCCTTCCCTCTATCCTTAAAAAACAGACCTTGTTGTCTTTAAGCCAGGGGATATAGTCGGATGGGCCAATATGAATGTTATCCGCATTAAGGGGATTGGCAAGCTGCGACTGGACCGCCTCGGTCTTTGATATTTTTTTGGATTTAAGCCTGGTATGGTTAAGCATATTCAGAAAATCAGTATTGCCTCCGACGTTTAATTGATATGTGTTGTCAATCTTTACTCCCCGGTCCATGAATAATTTTGTAAGCATCCTGTGTATTATCGTTGCGCCAATCTGGCTTTTTATGTCGTCTCCGATAACAGGAATGTTCTTTTCCTCAAATCTCTCAGCCCACGATTTATTTGATGCAATGAACACAGGAATGCAGTTTATCAAACTTATTCCGGTTTTTAGACAGGCCTCGGCATAAAATGCAGTCGCCTTTTCAGAGCCTACAGGCAGATAACTAAGAAGCATGTCGGCCCCGCTTTGTTTCAATGCCTTTGCAACATCACAGGGCTTTTTGTCTGAGACAATAAATCTCCTTTCTTCGGGATAATCCTTCAAATGCCGGGAAACGCCGTCAAGAACTTCTCCCATATTTACGGCAACTTTAAAGTTCGGCAGGTTCTTATTAAAGGCCTTGGTGCAGTTAGGTTTTGCAAATACAGCCTCTCTGAGAGGCTTTCCGACCTTTCTTTTATCTACGTCAAAGGCCGCAACTATCTCTATATCATTAGGGGTATAGCCTCCAAGCTTATAATGCATTAACCCGAGAGACCTGTCAGGATGCCTTTTCCCCAGACTTTTATAATATTCAATTCCCTGAATGAGAGAGCTTGCACAGTTTCCGACTCCGGCAATTGCAATGCGTATCTTACCCTTCATCTCTTTCAAGAACCTCCCTTTATCTTGCTATGCGCTTTATCTTCAAGTCCCTGCTGCAAATCAATGTTAATTGGTCGGGGCGACCCGATTTGAACGGGCGACCACTCGCACCCCAAGCGAGTGCGCTACCAGGCTGCGCTACGCCCCGATAATTTAGCTCATATCTTTTGCTATCCGCTATTGGCTATGAGCTATAAGCTATTCAATATTTCCCTGAGCCTTTTCCTGACAAGCTCTAAGATTTTATCCTGCGGGAGGGTATCAAGCGCTTTATCCGCCTCAGACGGAGCGGCCTGTTTAATATAGGCGGCATTTTCTCCGAATCTTTTCCTGACGCCTTCAATCGTATATCTCTCCTGATAAAGAAGCCTTTTTATCTCCAGAATAAGCTCCAGGTCTTTTTTTACATACACCCTCTGCCCGGATTTGTTTTTTCTCGGTTTTAAAAACGGAAATTCAGTTTCCCAGTATCTAAGCACATAAGGCTCAATATCCGCAATCCTGCTGACCTCGCCTATCTTATAAAAGAGCTTATCAGGAATGGCTGAACGTGCGCCTAAGGCGGAAATGGTTCTGGCAGAAGGTCGCTGCATATTTTACTCTATAAGCAGCTTCAATTTATTGCTGGTCCTGAAGGTTATTACCTGGCGCGGGGTTATCTCAAGATCTTCGCCCGTTTTGGGATTTCTTCCCCTTCTTGCAGCTTTCTTCCGGACGTGGAATGTCCCGAACCCCGAAACCTTCACAGACTCGCCCTCTTTAAAAGTCTGCTTCAGCGTCTCAAATATTATTTCAATTATATCCTGAGCCTCTTTTTTAGAGAGCCCTACCTTTTCAAATATAGCATCTGCGAGGTCAGCCTTTGTCATAACCGCTCCTTAAAACATATATTATTTAGAATACCAATTTTCTTAATTATATTAAGGAGATAGCTCCTTGTCAAGAAGAAATTAGTTTAAATCTGAAAATAGCCAACAATCTATCCCGTGTGCTATTATAGCAAAGAGGAATTTTATGGCATATAAAGACCTCAGAGATTTCATATCAGCCCTTGAAAAAAGAGGGCTTATGCACAGGGTTAAAACAGAGGTGGACCCTATACTTGAGATATCGGAAATCACGGACAGGATGTGCAAAAGTCCAAACGGCGGAAAGGCCTTATTCTTTGAAAAAGTAAAAGGCTCTAAATTTCCTGTTGTCACAAACCTCTTCGGCTCGTTTGAGAGGATGTGCCTTTCTCTTGAGATAGATCACCTTGACGATGCCGGCAAACGGATAGAGGATTTGCTTAATCAGGCCCCTCCAAAGACGCTTATTGAAAAGCTCTCTATGCTTCCCAAACTCTTTGAGATGTCAAAATGGCTTCCAAAGAGCGTTAAGAGCGCGCCCTGTCAGGAAGTGATAGAAAAAGAGAATCCGGATCTAAGTAAATTCCCTATTATCAAATGCTGGCCGGGTGACGGACAAGTTAAAGGGGACAGTCCCGCAGCAGATGAAGGCAGATTCATCACCCTCCCTATGGTATTCACAAAAGACCCTGAAACAGGCCGCCCGAACTGCGGAATGTACAGGATACATATCTATGACAAAAAAACTACAGGCATGCACTGGCATATTCACAAAGACGGGGCGCGGCATTATGACAAATACAAAAAGCTCAATCAAAGGATGCCTGCCGCGATAGCCGTAGGAAGCGACCCTGCCGTGATATATGCCGCGTCAGCCCCGCTTCCGGAGGCGATAGACGAGATGCTGTTTGCCGGTTTTTTAAGAAGAGAGCCTGTCGGGATAGTCAAATGCATTACATCCGATATAGAAGTTCCCGCGAACAGCGAGCTTGTGATAGAGGGATGCCTTGAGCCGGGAGAGATGCAGATAGAAGGCCCGTTCGGGGACCATACAGGATTTTATTCCGCGGCGGATTATTATCCTGTATTTCATGTTACCTGCATAACCCACAGGAAGGACCTGATTTATCCCGCGGCCATTGTCGGCAAGCCTCCGATGGAAGACTGCTATATGGGAAAGGCGACGGAGAGGATATTCCTGCCGTTGATAAGACTTGAGTTCCCAGAGATAAAGGATATGAACCTTCCGCTGGAAGGCATATTCCATAACTGTGCCATTATCTCAATAAAAAAGAGCTATCCGGGACACGCGAAAAAGATAATTCATGGCTTATGGGGCAAGGGGCAGATGATGTTCGCGAAGCTTTTGATTGTCGTGGATGACGATGTGGATGTCCACAATATATCTTACACAGCATGGCGCGTTTTGAATAATGTTGACTGGAAGCGTGATGTGGTCATTGCCGAAGGCCCGCTTGACGACCTTGACCATGCGGCAAATTTCCCGCGCTACGGCGCAAAGATGGGGATAGACGCGACAAGGAAGACACGTGAGGAAGGGATGATGCGCGACTGGCCCGAGGAGATTTATATGACGGATGAAATTAAAAAGCTTGTTGACAGAAGATGGAAGGAGTATGGGTTTTGACTCGCATCTTCATTACCTGGCTCATAAACACGATAGCACTAATGCTTGCTATCAAATTTATCCCCGGGATCACCTTCTCCGGTGAATGGTGGGGGATTTTGCTCACCGGAGTTGTCTTCGGACTTGTTAATACCTTCATACGGCCTCTTATAAAATTTTTTACCCTGCCGCTTCTCATATTCTCACTCGGGCTTTTTACATTCATAATTAACGCTGCAATGCTCGGCGTCACCTCGTGGATATCAGGGAAAATGAATCTGGGGTTTCATGTTGAGGGATTTAAGCCCGCATTTTTCGGAGCCCTTCTCATAAGCCTTGTAAGTATGGTAATATCCTGTCTTGTAAACGGAAAACAAACAAAACAGCCGACAGAAAACTGAAAGATATTCAGCGCATTTTCCTCTTGTTTACGCTAACCGTGAGGTATAAAATATACAATTTAGAAGAAGCGCTATGGAAAAGCAATCACACGCAAAAGGCATAGTCAGGTCGCTCGGCCTTGTCTTCGGAGACATCGGCACAAGCCCGATTTATACGGTCACTGTTGCATTCCTCATTCTCCCTCACACACCGGCAAACGTAATGGGAGTTATGTCCCTGATTCTATGGACCATGACGCTCCTCGTGACTTTTCAATATATTGTTCTCGCCATGAGCCTCAGCAACAGGGGTGAAGGCGGAACAGTTGTTCTCAAAGAAATACTCACGTCCCTCCTCAAGTCTAAAAAAAGCACAGCCTTCGTAACCATCTTGTCGTTTGTAGGCGTTTCCCTTCTTATGGGAGACGGCGTGATTACTCCGGCCATAAGTATTCTCAGCGCGGTTGAGGGTTCGCTTCTTATCCCGGGATTTGAGAATATGTCAAAGAGCGCAATCGTTCTTATTTCGGCCCTCATCGCTATTTGTCTATTCTCTGTGCAATTCAAGGGAACAGGAAAGATTTCCTTTAGCTTTGGCCCAATCGTGGCCATCTGGTTTTCCGCTTTAACTTTCTTCGGGATCGGCTCTATCCTGGATGCCCCTCAGGTGCTCAAGGCCGTAAATCCGTATTATGGGATACGGTTCCTTTTGGACAACGGATGGACCGGGTATCTGGTTCTTGGAGAAATCTTTCTCTGCGCAACCGGCGGCGAAGCGCTATATGCGGATATGGGGCATCTCGGAGCAAGACCGATAAGGCACGGCTGGATAATCGCCTTCTTCGCATTATCGCTCAATTATCTTGGGCAGGGAGCCTTTCTTTTAACACATCCTGAATCTAAAAGCTTCCTCTTTGAGATGGTCTTTCACTACGGCAGGAGTGTTTATGTCCCCTTCCTTCTCCTGAGCATCGCGGCAACTATTATCGCATCGCAGGCGATGATAAGCGGCATGTTCTCTATCGTATATCAGGGAATTAACACGAGGATTATGCCGATGTTCAAGGTGGACTATACCTCAATAGAAAGACGGTCTCAGATTTATTTAAGCTCGGTCAACTGGGCCTTGCTTGCCGCAGTAATCTTCATAATGATTGAATTCGGTGAATCAAGCCGCCTTGCCTCTGCATACGGACTTGCTGTTACCGGCACCATGACCCTGACTGCGCTTATGATGGCCTGGATATTCCATCTGATGAAGAAACGGATGCTGTCGCTTGTGTGCCTTCTTATTATAATTATTGACGCAGCGTATCTTGGAACTAATATCTTTAAGATACCTCACGGCGGCTACTGGTCTTTAATACTGGCATCTATTCCGCTCGGCTTGATACTGCTCTACACAAAAGGCCAAAGAAGGCTTTATAAAAATATGAACTTCATGCAGTTAGAAGAATTTCTCCATAAATTTACAAGGGTATACGAGACAACGGAAAAGATTAAAGGAACCGCACTATTTCTTCTAAGAGACACAAAAGAGATTCCGTTTTATATAACACAGACCATGTTCTATCACGGCATCTTATACGAAGACAATATATTTCTGTCCATAATCAAAAGAGACGACCCGTTCGGCATTACAGG
>Ga0172369_10002676_pt1 | contig 24109 bp, 21 predicted proteins | sample LakKiv25m_FD_114539 | JGI IMG/M metagenome (GOLD analysis project Ga0172369, IMG submission 114539) | Freshwater microbial communities from Kabuno Bay, South-Kivu, Congo - kab_022012_11.25m | ecosystem: Environmental > Aquatic > Freshwater > Lake | place: Democratic Republic of the Congo...
CTGGGGTATTTCTTTCTGGCTAAAAACCTGCTCAAATTCAATCTTCGCTCTCTGGCCGGCTTCTGCGCCATGGTATTGGCTGACGATAATCTCCGCCAATTTAAGCTTAGCCTCTTTAGGGTGCATCTTTTTTACGGCCCCCAAGTCCTCATCCGTAAGCAACTCGTAATATTTTAACATTAAGGTATCGGATATGGACATCACCTTTCCGAATATATCGGCTGCCGGCTCGTTAATCCCGATGTAATTACCGAAAGACTTGCTCATCTTTTGCACACCGTCGGTGCCTTCCAAAAGCGGCATAGTAATCACTACCTGCTGAGCCTGGCCAAAATCTTTTTGAAGGTCCCTGCCTACAAGCAAGTTAAATTTCTGGTCTGTTCCTCCCACCTCTATATCAGCATTTAATATTACAGAGTCATAACCTTGCAATATAGGGTAAATAAATTCAGACATATACAGCGGTTTAAATTGTTTCATTCTTAAGGAAAAATCATCTCGTTCTAAAAGGCGGGTTGCCGTATAGTGCGTAAGGAGGCTACCAAACTCAAGACCCTTCATATTTGCAAACCATTCACTATTAAAAACTATGCGTATTTTATCTAAATTCAATATTTTAGATACTTGTTTCTTATAAGTTAAAGCGTTCTCTGTTACCTCTTCTTCAGTGAGCTGTTTGCGCTTTTCAGACCTGCCGCTGGGATCTCCGATACGGCCGGTAAAATCACCGATTAAGAAAATAACCTCGTGTCCCAACTCCTGAAATTGGCGTAATTTCCTTAAAAGCACAGTATGTCCCAGATGTAAATCAGGCGCAGTAGGATCAAAACCTGCCTTGATCTTAAGCGGCCTTTTCAGCTTAATACTTTCCTCTAATTTCTTTTTTAACTCTTCCTCGGAGATAATTTCAACCGCTCCGCGCTTGATAATCTTCAGCTGGTCTTGCGAGGTTAATCTATTCATCTGCCCCTTCCTTTTCAAGACCGGGTCTTGTAACAGAGGGTCTTGTAACAGACTGTAACTAATTAAGTTACAAGACCCGGTCTTGGATATTAAAGTTTTGCGGTCAGACCGATTTTGGCCTGCTCTACATCTACTTTAATGACCTTAACCTGTATTTTATCCCCTTGTTTCAATGCAGCTGCTTTGTCTTTGTCAATCTCGCTGGAATAAACCAGCCCTTCTAATTCTTCGTCGATCTTCACAAAAACACCAAAGTCGGTAATGCTGACTACCTCACCCTCTAAAACCGTATCTAAAGGATATTTGACGGCAATCTCTGCCCAGGGATTCGCTTGGAGTTGTTTCAGGCCTAAGGAAATCCTGCGGTTCTGAGAATCGACAGAAAGTATCATCACGTCGATTTTCTGGCCTTTTTTCAGCACATCCTGGGGATGAGCAATCCTTTTGGTCCAGGACATATCGGAAACATGGATCATCCCTTCAAGGCTCGAGTCCAGCTCGATAAATGCTCCGTAGTCAGTAAACCCTCTGACCTTACCGGATACTTTTGAGTTCAGCGGATATTTGGTTTCTGCTTCAAGCCAAGGATTCTGCTCCAGCTGTTTCAAGCTAAGGGATATTCTGCGCGAATCCTTGTCGATAGTGATAATCTGGGTTTCCACCATATCCCCCACGGCAAACATCTCCCCGGGGTTATTGATCCTCTTGGTCCAGGATATCTCTGAAACATGCACCAGCCCTTCGATACCTTTATCCAGCTCAACAAATATACCGTAAGGCAAAATATTGACAACTTTACCTTTTATTTTATCCCCTACTTTATATTTATTTTCTACATCCTGCCAAGGGTCAGGTAATCTCTGTTTCAACCCTAAAGAAATCTTCCCCGAATCCTTATCCAGATTTAAAATCATCACTTCGATTTTATCTCCTATCGCTACCACTTCCGAAGGATGGCTGATCTTGGACCAGGACATATCGGTAATATGCAAGAGCCCGTCAACCCCACCCATATCCACGAAAGCGCCGAAATCAGTGATTGCCTTGACCGTGCCCGGATAAACGTTACCGATTTTTAAATCCTGCCAGATCCGCTCTTTGGCAGTATCTTTTTCCATCTGAACTGCCTCACGACGGGATAATATAATACTTCTTCTTAGATTATTGATCTTAACGATCTTGAACTTGTAAGGCTTGTAGAGGACATCTTTGTCGGGAATATTCCTAAAAGCAGATAAAGATGCGGGTAGAAACCCTTCGATCCCGGAAACATCCACCAGGAAACCGCCTTTGACTTTCTTTACCGGCTTTCCTTCTACCAGGTCGCCCTCCTGGGAATTTTTTACGATCTTATCCCAGCCGCGGATGCGCATTGCTTTATCGCGGGAAAGCGAGATTGCCCCGGAATCATCTTCCACGGAATCCACGTAGAAGTCCAATTCTTTGCCTACCTCCAGGTCGGACTGGCTAAATTCCGTGACCACCACAACACCTTCGGACTTAAAACCTACGTCAACTAGCACCCCCTTGGGCTTGATTGAGATAATCTTACCTTTAACAATCTGGCCTTCCCTGACGATCTTAATACTTTGATTATACAGCTGCTCCAAACTTAATTTTTCTTCTGACATTTTTATTTCTCCTTTTAATTTTTAATTTAATTAAGTTGAACTACTACCGACAACTAACACCTCCTTCGCTAAAGGATTTGCTACGCAAGCAGGTGTTACTGTTTAAAAAAACCGCGTATATTAGATTAGCTATGATACCGCTGAAACTACCGGTAAGAAGAATAAATGCGGGATGGTAAAATACTAAATTCCCATTTAATTCAATCCTGTGCATGAAAGATGCCTAATACTGTTCATAATCAGAAGTGCGATGTCTTGATAAGGCATCCTCCTTTCTAAAGGAATTTGTTCGCCAAAACAAACTGTAATACTGCTAAGGTTAAGGCGCTTGGCGCCTTTAGGAAGTATTTTTTCCGTTCCCTTGACAAAAACCGGAATAACCGGAACATTAGTTTTTGCTACCAGGAAGCCTACTCCCGGTTCAGGTGAACCCAAAACTCCGTTTTTCTGGCGGGTGCCCTCCGGAAAAATCAATAACCCGCCACCCTGCGCAAGCCTGCGCATCGATTCTTTAAAAGCGGAAATATCCGCGGAATTTCTTTTTACCGGGAAAACTCCGACCTGACGCAGCCACCAGGCAAAAAGCGGTTGTAAAAATAAAGTATCCCTGGCCATATAATTCAGGCGCCTGGGGCATGCTACCCCCACTACCGGCGGATCAAGATAACTAACGTGATTACTGGCTAAAATAAAAGCTCCTTTTTTGGGGATGTTTTCTACGCCTTTAACCTTAAGGCGGAATAGTGTTTTAATCAATATGAATACGATAAACCGGCAGATATCATGAACCATTTTTGAAGACCAGGCTCCTGCCATAAGTAAGTAATTTTTTAGCCTGACTAAGGCTTTTAGATTCAGCGTAGACGCGCATAATCGGCTCAGTGCCTGAACCGCGGAACATCAGCCAGTCGCCGTTACGGCAGATTAATTTCACCCCGTCGTAATCTTTAACTACTACCACATCCAAGCCTAAGATATTTTTTATCTCTTTAAACGGCGCAACGTCCATCCCGGGATTAGCGATCTTTAAATCATCCCTTAAATAATAATATTTACCCAGCTCCTTCTCCATTTCGTTAAGAATCTTAAGCATGTTTTTTTTACGGTAAACCATCATCTCTAAAAGCAAAAGGCCTGCTAATGTCCCATCACGCTCCGGTATATAATTCTTAAATCCCATACCTCCTGCTTCTTCTCCGCCGACCAAGATATCCTCTGTATCCATCAAAGCAGATATATACTTGAATCCAACCGGGGTCTCGTATAATTTAAGGCCTAATTTTTTACTCAAATTATCCATCAGGTTTGTGCCGACAATTGTCTTAACTATGCCGCCGTTCATCTCCCTGTCTTCATGAAGGTGAAGCGCCAAGAGCCCCAGTATTTTTTGAGGAGAAACAAATTCCCCACCCGGGACAATCGCGGCAATCCTATCTGCGTCCCCGTCTAAAACCAGGCATAAATCAAATTTCTCCTCTTTCATCCTGCGCATAGTGTCTTTAAGGTTTTCCACTACCGGCTCCGGCCTTAAGCCGCCGAACCAAGGGTTTCTTTCCCTGCGGGCAAATTCAAGTTTGATCTTAGCGCCTTTTAAAACCTCGGCAATATATCCGTTACCGCTGCCGTGCATTACATCAACTAAAATGCGAAATTCGGCATTTTTAATCTTCTTGAAATCGATATAACCACGCAAGAATTCTACGTAATCCCGGCTTAAATCAAGCTTCTCGACTTTGCCTGACGAAGCCGTATCTTGGTTATCAGGCTGTGAAGCCAAAAGCCTCTCAACCTCCTGCGTTACTTCTACGCCAGCAGCTCCTCCGGTTGCAGTTTTAATTTTTATCCCGTTGTACTCGCCGGGATTGTGACTGGCCGTAATCATCATTCCGGAAGCAAGATTTCTTTGGCGCACCGCAAAACTCAAACAAGGAGTAGGAATTGCCCGATCAGAAAGAATCACATCTATACCGTTCTTGGCTAGGATTTCACTGGCGATCTGCGCATATTCCTCCGACATAAAACGGGTATCATAACCCACAGCCATCTTTACGGTTTCATTTTTAGCTTTGGCCTGTTGGTTATAATAATCCGCGATTGCCTGGGTTACCTTTTTTACATTCTTGACCGTAAAATTATCACTGATTATCCCACGCCAACCGTCGGTGCCGAATTTAATCTCCTGATTAGCTTGCATTTCTAATCCTTTCTATGGCCTGTTTAGTATTTTTAGCGCTGAATATATACGATCCGGAGGCGAGTATATTCGCCCCGGCTTTAATCAGCTTACCGGCTACAGTGTCGCTTACGCCACCGTCTACGGCAATATCACCCTTATATAAAGCGCGCAGTTCTTTTATCTTGGATAATACGCCGGGGATAAATTTTTGGCCGCCAAAACCCGGATTTACGGACATCACCAGAATAAAGTCTACCAGCCCTAAAACACCTTTAAGCTTGGCAACCGGAGTAGCCGGATTTAGCGAGATGCCTAACTTGATTCCTTTGGCCTTTAATTTTTTCCTGATAGAGATTAATTTTAGCTTATTCACTGCCTCGATATGCACAGTAATCATATCGCTGCCGGCTTCAATAAAAGGAGTTAAAAATTTCTCCGGATGTTTAACCATCAGGTGCACATCTAAAGGAAGCTTAGTGTGCCGGCGGATAAATTTCACTACTACCGGCCCGATAGTGATATTAGGGACAAAATGGCCGTCCATAATATCGATATGCAGCATATCAGCTCCGGCGCGCTCTAATTTTCTAATCTGGCAGTCCAGGCGGCTAAAATCCGCGGATAAGATTGAAGGAGCAACTTTAATTTTCATCGGTAAAGCCTCTTCCGGTTAATAAACCTTCCAACTGCTTCCGGGACTAGATAGCGGAATGATTTTTTATGCTTGATCGCTTCCCTTATCTCAAAAGCGGAAACATCCACTGCCCGGATCGCTACGGTAGAGATATAAGATGGTATCTTCTCCAGCGGATACCCCGGCCGGGTAGCTACGACGAATTTTACCATCTTGATAATCTCTCCCAGGTCCTTCCAGTCATCTAAATACTTCAGTAAGTCCGAGCCGGTGATAAAATATAATTCATCCTTAGGAAATTGCTTCTTTAATTGCCTGATCGTATCAATGGTATAAGAATGGCCTTCCCTTTTAATCTCTAGATCTGATATCCGGAAATGGCGATTGCCTTTTATCGCCAGTTTAATCATCTTGTAACGCCAAGAGGCACCCGCAATATCAGAATCATCCTTGTGCGGAGGGATACGCGTTGGCACAAAGATAACTTTGCCTAATCCGAGTTTCTCCCGCACTTCTTCCGCAAGTATCAAATGACCGAGGTGGATAGGATTAAAAGTACCCCCTAATATGCCTACCTTCATATATTTGTGTAATGTTAATTGTGTAATGTGTAATGCATAGTTGCTAAAAAATAAAAAAACAAAAAATTATAACGAAGCGATAAGTTTTCCTAGCATATTACAGATATAAATACATTCTTCTCGTAAACTTATTTTTTCGCTATTACCGATCAAATTCTCTTTCGCTAAAAGCGTCAGCATAGGAACACATTCCCTTGCTGAATTTAAAGAAGTCCGATAAAATTGAGATTTCTCTTTTTTAGATATTTTACCGCTTCCCTCCGCAATATTATTGACAATTGATAATGCAGCTCGTTTTAGCTGGTCTCCTAAAGAAAATTGGTATTCTTTAGGTAACTTCTTAATCAGACTGAAGATTTTATGTATAAACTCAAGGCTTTTATCGTAAACCTTGAGCCTTTCAAAATCAAAAACATACTCTTCTTTATCGTTCCACACGCATATTTCCGTTTTTGCCTTACACATTAAACATCACACTTTACACGGTCCTGATCTGGCCGGTGCCAAAAACCATATATTTATAAGTAGTAAGTTCTTCCAGGGCCATCGGGCCGCGGGCGTGTAATTTATCGGTAGAAATGCCTATTTCAGCTCCCATTCCAAACTGATAACCGTCCGTAAAACGGGTCGAGGCATTGAGATAAACACAGGCAGAATCAACCAGCTTAAGAAATACCTTACCGGCATCTTCATTATCAGTGACGATGCTATCTGAATGATGCGAGCCATAATGGTTAATATGATTTATCGCTTCATGCAGATCCTTTACTACTTTAACCGAAAGTATTAAATCCAGATATTCGGTATGGTAATCTTTTTCCGTTGCCCTCTTTATCCCTCTGACGATTTTTTGGGTCAGGCTGCAGCCGCGGATCTCTACACCCGCCTCCTTGAATTTCTTCAGCATGCCCGGTAAAAATCTGGCTGCGGCATCCTGATGCACGAGCATACATTCCATAGCATTACAAACACCCGGCCTTTGCACCTTGGCATTAAAACAAATCTTCTCCGCCATATTCAGGTCCGCCCAATCATCAACATAAACATGACAAATACCCTTGTAGTGTTTAATTACGGGTATACGCGAAGACCTGGCTACCCTTCTAATTAAGCCTTCTCCTCCTCTGGGAATAACCAGATCAATGTAATTATTTAGCTTTAACAAGGTATCCACGGCCTTCCTGTCTTTAGTTGTAACCATATTAACTGCGGCCGCAGGTATCCCATGAGCTTTAATCACATCCTGCAAAATTTTAAATATTGCCAAATTAGAATTTAAGGCTTCGCTACCACCACGCAAGATAACACTATTGCCGGATTTAAAACAAAGCCCAATACAATCAGAGGTAACATTAGGCCGCGATTCATAAATAATCGCAATAACCCCGATAGGAGAACGAATCTTTTGAATCCGTAAACCATTAGGCCTGCGCCATTGCCGGATCAGCTGACCTACCGGATCTTTTAACCTGGCTATCTCAAGCAAAGATGCGGACATCTCCCGTATTCTTTTCTCATTCAAAACCAACCGGTCAATCAGCGCCGAAGATAAGCCTGCTGCCTTGGCTTTAGCAATATCTTTATTATTGGCCTTGATGATTATTTTGCGTCTAGTAATTAAAGCCGCAGCCATACCCCTGAGTACACTTTTTTTAGTAGAAGAAGGTACTCCGGCCATAGACCGGGAGGCCTCCTGGGCTAGCTTTGCTATTTTAATAATCTCCTCTTTTATATTCATCTTTATATTACCTAACTTTATGCAAATCAACCACTTACAAGACCCGGTCTTGCAAGTGATTATAAGATAGCTATATTGTCACGGTGGATGATCTCTTTATCAAAACGGCTACCCTTGATCTTGTCTAACTGCCTGCTGGAAACTCCCGCCTTACCTCTGGCAAATTCACTGCCCCGTTCATCAACCATACTTACGACATCGCCGGTCTCAAAATTTCCGGAAAGCGCGACTACGCCAACTGAAAGCAAGCTCTTTTTATTTAATAACGCGTCCCTGGCGCCATCATCAACCACAATGCTTCCTTTAGTTTTAGTGCCGAAAGCAATCCAGCGTTTTTTGGCAGTGATGAATCCTTTATTAGGCACAAATAAGGTGCCGCTCTCCTGGGTATCGGAAATTACGGAAAGGATGATATCTTTTTTCCTGCCGTTGGCGATCACGCAAGGAATACCTGAATCTACCGCAATCTTAGCTGCTTCTATCTTGGTAACCATCCCCCCTACGCAAGTCTTCTTATCGGTTGGGCAGGCAAGATTTTTTATCTGAGAGTTAATCTCTGTAACCACCTTGACTACGCTTTTCTTATCTTTTTCGAGAAGCCCATCGACATCAGAAAGAATAACGAGAAGATCAGCGCCGATTAAACTGGAAACTAATGCCGAAAGACGGTCATTGTCCCCGAACTTAATCTCTGCCGTAGAAACGCTATCATTCTCATTAATTATCGGGATGGTATCTAACTTAAGCAAAGTAAGTAATGTATTCTTAGCGTTTAAATAGCGTTTACGGTCGGAGAAGTCCTCCCAGGTCAAAAGGATCTGGGCGCAATTCAATTCTTTTTCCTTGAATGCCCGGCGGTATACATTCATCAATTCATTTTGCCCGATAGCAGCTGCTGCCTGTAAGTATGACAGTTCTTTGGGCCGGCTGGTTATTCTTAGGAGCGACATCCCTAAAGCGATAGCTCCCGAAGATACCAGGACTACCTCTTTTTTATCCTTGATAAGCTCTGATATCTGGGAGGCGATATTGTCAATTAATGCAAAATCCAATGCCTGATCCCTCAAACAGAATAGGCTTGAACCAACCTTAACCACAATCCTCTTATAATTCTTGCCCGATTGCCTCAATTAAATCCTCCAACCCTTCTTTTTTTAATGCCGATATGGGATAAATTTTCCTTCTGATTGCTTTTCTGAATCTGGTTAAATTTACCCCGGCATTCTCTAAGTCTATTTTATTTGCCGCAATAATCTGTTTTTTTGCGGCAACATCCTTATTATAATTTTTTAATTCCCGGTTTATTGTTTTATAATCCTCAAGCGGATCCCTTCCTTCGAACCCGGAGATATCAATTAAATGCACCAGGATTTTGGTGCGCTCAACATGCCTTAAAAAATCATCCCCTAAGCCCCGGCCATGCGATGAGCCTTCAATTAATCCGGGTATATCCGCAATCACAAAAGAGCGGTCCCCGGCATTTACCACCCCTAAAATCGGGGATTTAGTCGTAAACGGATATGCGGCGATTTTAGGATGGGCATTGGAGATATTAGAGATCAAGGTGGACTTACCGGCATTAGGAAAACCTACTACTCCGACATCCGCGATCAGCTTTAAATCCAGGATCAGGTCTTTCTCCTGGCCTGCCTGCGGCTGCGTAATCTCCTTAGAATGATGATTACCTAATCCGCCTTTACCGCCAATAACCGCTATGACTTCATCCTGGTTGTATTCTAGGTCGCGCAATACACAGCCGGTGTTTACGTCCTTAACCGTAGTGCCACAAGGGACGTGGATAATAACCGGTAATGCGTCTTTGCCTTTTTTTTGCTGACTGGAACCATGTCCGCCGTTTTCACCTTTAAAATGGCGGTTGTAACGGAAGTCAAGTAAAGTATGCAGATGCGCATCTGCCCTGATAATAATATCCGCCCCCCTGCCTCCATCTCCTCCGTTACGGATCCCATAACGCGTATATTTATCGCGATAGTAACTTTCGCAGCCTTTTCCCCCGGAACCCGCCTTTACGTAAATCTTTGCACTGTCAATGAACATTTTTTAGGTTAATGGACAATTTTGCCAATAGCCCCCTTATTAATCCTCGGTTAACTCAGCAGCAGTATTTCTTTAATCTTGAGCCTGCTTAAAGGCTGATGATGCCCTTTGCTCCAATGCGAAGATTTACGGCGGCGATATTTAAAGGAAAGCAGCTTTTTAGCTTTAGTTTCCTTTAAGGCGGTAGCTTTTACCTTAGCATCCTTTAGATAAGGCATACCTACCTCTATTTTCTTATCTTTAGAGATTAACAGTATTTTATCAAAAATGATATCCTTGCCCTCTTTTACATCCTGTCTATCGACTTCCAGGATATCGTCTTTTTTTACCTGGTACTGTTTTGCTCCAACTTCAATTATTGCATACATTTGCCTCTCTCCTTTTCGGTTTTATTCCAGTGAAGCACTAATACTACCACAGAAATAAATGAGCGTCAAGCATAAATTGGGGGATTAATGTAAAGTTCATAGGCATAGGTAACGCTTCGTCAAGTAAACGGGTCCTGTCTTGGGTATTTTCTCGCTCGCTATATGCTCGCTCAAAAACACCCAAACCACCCGTTTAGGATTAATAGCCATTACCCATATCTATAATTAATACAAATGGGGTATTAAGCGCCATAAAAAACTATCAAAACCAGCCTTAAGAGTAAAGCAGGTCTTCTTAGGGGTGAGTCTTGTGATAAGACTAGTTCCTGTGAGGCATAAAGGCAATCTTAAGATTTCTCAGGATATGCGGATATCCTCAATATGGGAGGCAGGATTGGAGATAAGATTGATTTTACTGCGAAATCTATTCTCAATGGATTTGAGATTATTTTTCTCCTTCAGGATTTCGTCGATTACCGCCGGATTGGCAGCCAGATTTACCTCTCTTAATGACTTCAGGCGCAACGCCCTCCTTAACTCCTTAAAGGCAAAAATAGCCATAGTCATCGCTGATTTAATTTTACCTTTGCCCTGGCAATAAGGACAGGCATTATAAGACAGGGCCTGGACGGTATTATGCACGCGCTCGCGGGTCATCTCAACCACCCCGAATTTAGAAATCCCCAAAATATCGTACTTGGCCCGGTCATTACTCAAGGACTTCTTTAATACGCCCAATACTTCCCGGCGATGGCTTTCCCTGGACATATCAATAAAATCAATAATAATGATCCCCCCTAAGTCGCGCAAGCGCAGCTGCCTGGCAACTTCAACAGCCGCATCAGAATTGACTTTAAAGGCAGTCTCTTCCTGCCCTAATTTTTTACGGAATCCTCCGCTATTGACATCGATGACCACTACCCCCTCGGTGGGCTCGATCACAATATAAGCTTTGGATTTCAAATAAACCTTGGCTTCAAAAATCTTACTGATCTGCTTTTCCGCGCCCTTTTCCTCAAAGAGATCGCTGCCGCGGTATAATTCCACCTTCTTCACCAGATAGCCCAGGAATGTCCTCATGAAGTTATGGATGCGGTAATACTCGGGTTTGGAATCGACATATAACTTATGGACATCGTCGGAAAACGAATCCCTGATCACCCGCAGGGTCAGGTCATACTCCTCATAGACTAAAGCCGGCGCTTTCTTTTCCTTAATAGTCTTATCTATCCTCTTCCAGAGTTTTAACAGGAAATTAGCGTCGCGCAGTAACTCCAATTTTGATTTCCCGCTGGCAGCCGTGCGCACGATAAAACCTACGTCTTTAGGCAGCTTCAATTCGGCGAATATCTGCCTCAGCCGCCTTCTTTCATCCACCTCTTCAATCCTACGCGATACCCCGACCTGTGTATGCTCCGGCATAAGCACCAGATACCTGCCGGCAATGCCGATATCTGTCGTAAGGCGGGGGCCCTTTGTCCCGAAGGATTCCTTGACTACCTGCACCAAAACTTCCTGGTTTTTTTTAACCTCTTTATTTTTTAAAGCGCTTTTATGGCCGGAGGCAACTGATCCCTGCGCAGGCGATTCCTTCTCTTCTACCGATTCAAAGACATTTTCGATTTCCGATAGGTAAAGGAAGCCCTTTCGAGGCAGGCCGATATCCACAAAAGCAGCGCCCAATGAAGGCAAGACCGCATCGATCCGGCCTTTATAAATATTTCCCACGATAGTCTTGTCCTGGGGCCGCTCAATATAAAACTCCTCTAATACCCCTTCATCCAGAATCGCCGCTCTTTTCTCCTGCGGCTCAACATTAATCAAAATTTCCTTAGCCATTATTCCTCTCTCTGGTTAATTAAGCACTCACCAAGTAACCAATCACTGTAATAGTGCTGCTTCCCGGATGGAAATTCCCTCCGGCAGTTGTTTTTGTAATTTATGCTTAAATTCTTCGGCAGTTATCGGCTCTTTTAGCGCTAGCGTAGCCTCTTCGTTATCGCTTTCTAAGCCCAGTTTTAATGCCCGCTTGATACTGAATTTCGGGTGCGGGCTGAATCCTTCGCTAATCTTAAAAGGCAACTCTGCCCGGCGCATCGCCCGCGTAAACAGGCGCATAAGGTCCAGGTGGGAAATATAACGCATCATCCCCTGCTTACTGAAAACAAACCTTACTTTATACATTGTGTCTAGGATTTTAAGGCCGGTTTAAAATTACTGCGATTTTATTGTACTTTAGAGAATAGGTTAAGTCAAGCCAAAACTGCGGATTTCCTTCAATAATTTTTCCGCTTTTTTATGCCCGGGCTTGAACTTGAGCATAAGCCTCAATTCAGCTAAAGCTTTATCCTTTAACCCGGTTTTATAATAAACCAGGGCGAGATTAAAATGCGCATCCTGATAGTCCGGTTGAAGCCCTAACGCAACCCTAAATGATGTTATAGCCGCATCGAATAATCCCGAAGCGGCAAAACTTACCCCCAGATCGTTATAAAATAAAGGGGCGGGTTTTCCTTTTTTTACAGTTGTAAGATACTGCCCTATCACCTTAATATAAAGTTGCTTTTTATGAACGGGAATAACCAACCTGGGCATTGAATTTAATATCTCATCGCAAGCTAAGCCCGATTCTCCCTTTGCCCAATAAAGCCTGGCTAGATTAAAGTGGACAAACTCAAGGTTAGGGTCAAGCTGCAGGGCAAGTTTATATTTATTAACTGCCTCCAGCAACAGCCCCTGCTCTTCATAAAGCACCGCGATATTATTGGCGACCTCCCCGGATTTAGCGGGCGGGGCAATTCTCTCAACAATTGCATACTCTTTTTCGGACTGCTTAAAATCTTTTGTTTCATAATATAAGCTGGCGAGGTTTGAATGCGCCTCTAGTAGGCCCGGAGCTATGCGCAATGCCTTTTTGTATTCGGATATTGCCTGATCAAAGTGCCGCCTACGCTGATACTCTAAGCCAAGATTATTGTGAGCCATAAAACTGCCGGGAGAAAGCTCAATTAATTTCTCGTAAAAGACAACCGGGTACTTCCACTGCGCATTGCGGCTGACAGTAAGCAAAAGGTAGAAAATCACTAAACCGACTAAGGAAAGGATAAATATCCCTCTGCGCAAGCTGTAAAAAAGGGCGTAGGCGATAAGCGTAAAAAAACTTATCGACGACAGATAAATAAAATGTTCGGCAATAAAGGCGTTAATCGGCGTCATCCCGGATTGCGGCAACAGAAAAAGTAAAAACCAGAGACTAAGGAAAGAAACGGTTTTATATTTTGGGCTGTCCCTTAAGATACGCGCAAGATACAGTAGAATTATGACTAATAAAAACCATAAGCACAGTAGCGGCCAAATGCCTGCCGGCAGCTTAAAGGTACGCGACATATGCAGGTCAAGCGGAAAAACCAATAATTTTAAATAACTAAGCAACACTTCGGGTAAAACAAAAACCCTCAATAAAAAGGGGTAGCTGGTTAACGCCGGCGGCTTAGTAGTGTTAAAATGCAGGATAGTTAATCTTAGGATCAAGTAGACCGCATCAATAATAAAAAAAGGCAGGATACTAAAAATAAGCGACCTTGGTCTTTTAAAACCGTCTCTTTGGTAACAGAATAGGTACGCTAAGATCACTAAAGGAAAAATAGCCGCTAATTCTTTGGCTAATAGGGCCAGAATGAATAGCAATAATGATAAATAAAGGTAAGCTTTTCTTTGGGTATCAGTCCCTCCTTCCTGACTTTTGATAAAAACCAATAGCGCAGCAAGCGTAAATAACCCCAAAAGAAGATCTGAGCGGCCTGAGATATAACTGACAGCCTCCGTATGCAAAGGATTAACCGCAAATAATAATACCGCAGAGTACGCTACTATTAAATTTCCGGAAATACTAAAGATAAATAAAAACAGTAAAAAAGAGACCAAGATTTGCAGGAGAATATTGGTAATATGGTAACCGAAAGGATTTAACTGCCAGAAAAAATAATCCCCAATATAAGAAAGGGTCTGGAGAGGACGGTAAAAATTCGAGCCTGACGATGACCCAAAAAACAGGTCATTCGTAAATGCCTTGGGCCAAAAGCGCCAATTTTTAATTAAGGCGTTTTTGACGATTAACCCCTCATCATCCCAGATAAACGGATTAGTCAGGGAATTATAGTAAGCCAATATACAAAGGAAGGAAATTGACAAAAATATTATAACCAAATGCCCTGTCTTAACTTTTTTCATTTAAATTAGCTCTTTTCTTTAGGGACGGTCCCTAGAAGGAAAAAGGGGGAAGAGTAGCTCTTCCCCCCCTTATAAAGCTCCAGAGAAAAAATTATTTATAACGGAGTAAGCACTCCGCCGGTTGTTGCTGTGTAGGTAATACTTCCCGTAGTCCCCGCGGTAACCGGTGCGGCCACAAAAGTATAACCCGTTGCAGTCATAGTGCAGGCGTAATTATAACCCTGGACAGTACTCGTTGTGCCGACTAAGTCTTCACAGTAATCGGAAGCCGAAGTAATAAACTCCGCTAAAGAACTAACGGCCACCGGATACTGCCCTTTATTAGCAGTAGCATAGGCTTCTGCTGCCGTAGAAAGACTGCGTATAGTAGCTTTAGCCGCTGCTTCATTAGATGTTTTACGGGCGGTTATCAGATTAGGTAAGGCAAACGATGCTAATAATGCGACGATCGCTATAATAATCATGATTTCAACAAGTGTAAGGCCTGTCTTTCTCATCTTGTGAAATCCTCCTTTCTAAAGAAAAATGAACGCCCCGCGTGTATCTTGCTAACGGCACTTCTTAAGGAATTATAAAATAATTATGCCTGTTGCCAGCGCGGCCCTCTTTTATCTTTACTATTTTTATCATCAAGTTATAAATTTGTCAAGCATTAAAAAATGGCGGCCGTACTATAAATTCACCCTGAACCAGGAAATAGTCTTTTTCAGCCCCTCTTCTAGTTTTACCTTTGGTTCCCATTTGAGTATTTTCCTGGCCAGCCCTATATCCGGGCGGCGCTGACGCGGGTCATCCTCGGGTAAAGGTTTAAAGCCGATCCTGGCCTTGGCGCCGGTCAATTTATTGATTATGCTGGCTAATCCCAATATTGTAAACTCCCCCGGATTGCCTAAATTAACCGGCAGGCTCAACCCGGAACGCATTATTCTCAATATGCCCTCGATCAGATCATCAATATAGCAGAAACTCCTGGTTTGTAAACCATTGCCATATACGGTCAAAGGTTTACCGCTTAAGGCCTGATAGATAAAATTCGGCACTACCCGGCCGTCTAACATCCTCATCCGCGGGCCGTAGGTATTAAAAATACGGATAATCCTGGTATCCATTCCATGTACCCGTCGATAGGCCATGGTCAATGCCTCGGCAAAACGCTTAGACTCATCATAGCAGCCTCTTACCCCGATAGGATTGACATTGCCCCAATAGCTTTCCGGCTGCGGATGCACCAGGGGGTCACCGTAAACCTCGGAGGTAGAAGCAAGAATAAATTTGGCTTTTTTATTTTTGGCTAACTCCAAGGCATTGCGCGTGCCTAATGAACCCGCCTCTAATGTCTGTATGGGAAGCTTCAAATAATCGTCCGGGGAGGCCGGGGAAGCAAAATGTAAAACAGAATCAATTTTTCCTTTAATATTCAAACTAAAGGAAATATTTTTTTTAATAAGCCTAAATTTTTTCTCTGTTGCCAGGTGTTTTATATTTTTTGCTGTACCGGTAATTAAACTATCAACGCATACTACCTGAAAGCCTTCCGCAAGCAGCCTGTCGCAAAGATGCGACCCGATAAAGCCTGCGCCGCCGGTAACTACAACTGTCTTTTTAGCCATTTTTTCTCCAGTATTCCACCGTAAGCCTAAGCCCCTCCATAAAACTGACCTTCTGATTATACCTTAATAATTTTTTTGCCCTTAGAATATCGGCTTCATTTTTAAAAATATCCCCTGGCCGCTCTTTTTTAAAAACCGGCTGAATATCTTTGCCTAGGACCTGGTTTAAATTCCTGACTAAGGAAATAATATTGCGGCTTTTACCCTCGGCAATATTTAATATCTCACCCTTAAATTTCCTTTTCTGCGTTGCCAGTATATTAGCCTCTACTACGTTATCTACATAGACAAAATCACGCGATTGCCTACCCGTTCCATAAATAGGTGGGTCTTGGTTATACAGCATGCATTTGATAAATTTAGGGATCACTGATGCGTAACGGTCATCCGGGCTCTGACGCGGACCGAAAACATTAAAATAACGCAGCGAGACAGTAGGCAGCTTGTAATAACCGCTATAAATCCGGCAATAATGTTCGGCGGTTAATTTAGTCAAAGCATAAGGTGAAATCGGCTGAGGCAGGAAATCTTCTCTTTGCGGAAACTTGCCGGTATCGCCATAAACAGAACAGGAGGAAGCAAGTACAAATAGCCGGATTTTATTCTTAAGGGAAGCTTTTAGTAAATTTATGGTACCCTGGATATTAACCTGATTATACTCCTCGGGCTTAAGCAATGACTCAGGCACTTTAATCAATGCCGCATGATGCAAAACAAAATCCATATTCTTGGTGGCTTTAAAACAAGCCTCCTCGTTCCTGATATCCCCTCCGATCAAATCAATCGAACTTATAACTTCTTTTAAGTTTTCCCTCTTTCCTTTAGAAAAATTATCCAGGACCCGCACGGAGTGCCCCCTCCTGACCAGAGTCTCTGCTATGTGCGAACCGATAAAACCCGCTCCTCCTGTGACTAAAAATTTACTCATAGCCTGATTATTTTTTTATTAGCGATCCCCTTAAGCACATTGCGCGTATCAAAAATAAGCCGAGAGCCCTTAATCAAAAAGCGGTAATCGATACAGGAATGGTCAGTAGTAATAACTACGCAATCAAAACAACTCAAACTACGCGCATTTAAATCCTCTGATTTAAGGTTGATCCCGCTTAGTTTCAAATAAGGGATAAGCGGGTCAGAATAAGAAACTTTAATGCCCCTTTTCTGTAAAATATCGATAATATCTAATGGCGGCGATTTCCGCAAATCCTTAATATCCTTTTTATAGGTTACCCCGATAATCAGGATACGCGATTTCTTAAGGCTCTTTCCGCGTTCCTTCAGGGCTTTTTCCAGGCGCTCTACCACATATTCCGGCATAAAGGAAACCACATCCGAAGCCAACTTGATAAAACGCGACCGGAATCCGTAATGCCTGGCTTTCCAGTAAAGATAAAGTGGATCTTTACAAATGCAATGCCCCCCTACTCCCGGGCCAGGGTAAAAAGGCATAAAACCAAAAGGTTTGGTTTTAGCTGCCTCAATGACCTCCCAGATATCGATATCCATCTTGTGCGCCATCATTGCCATTTCATCTATCAGGCCGATGTTAACGATACGGAAGGTATTTTCTAATAGCTTTACCGTTTCGGCAACCCGGCTGGAGGAAACCAAAACAACTTTCTTGATAATGCTGCTATAGACCTCAAAAGCCAAAGAAGCCGCCTCTTTAGTAATCCCGCCGATTACCTTGGGAATTTTGGCCAGAGGATACTTGATATTACCCGGATCGATTCTCTCCGGGGAGAAACACAGATAAAAATCTTTCCCGTGTTTATGCCCTTTGGCCTCAAGAAGCGGCAGGATAATCTCTTCGGTAGTCCCCGGATAAGTGGTACTTTCTAAAATCACTAATGCGCCCGGCTTGATATTAGCGGCGATCCCCCTGACTGCGCTTTTAATAAAAGATATATCCGGATGGTATTTCCTTTTTAAAGGGGTAGGCACACAAATAAGCACCGCATCGATATCCTTTAAAATAGCAAAATTACCTTCTGCTTTAAACCTGCCGCTATCTATAACCCTGCTTAAATCTCTTGAGGTAACGTCGCTAATATAAGATTTCCTGCTCTTTAACCTTTCCAGCCTGTCTTTATCTAAATCGATCCCCAAGACAAAAAACCCTTTTTTGGCAAACGCGACCGCCAGAGGAAGCCCGACATAACCCAAGCCTACTACGGCAATCTTGATTTTCTTACGGCTAACCTTATTTTTAAATTCGCGGATCAGGTCTGGTTTCATTTTTAATAACTCTACCTGCGGCCTATCCCTACATATTGAAAACCAAGCTCTTTAAGCTTTTCAGGGGAGTAGATATTCCTGGCGTCAACTACCAGAGGAAGACGCATCTGTTTTTTGATACGGGTGAAATCCAGCTTTTTAAATTCTTCCCACTCCGTAATTACCAATAAACAGTCACATCCACGAGATAGCTCATAGGGGTTGCGGCAGAACCGCACTTTTTCCAGGAGCTCCCTGGACTTCGCCTGCGCCTGAGGGTCATAGACTTTAATCTTGGCCCCCTCCCTCCTTAAAGATGCGATAATATCTAATGCCGGGGCATTACGTATATCATCGGTATCCGGTTTAAAAGCCAAGCCCAGCACTCCGATGGTCTTATCCTTGACAATCCATAAGGCATCTTTGATCTTCCGGAGGACGTATTCTTTTTGTTCGTCATTTATTTCTTTGGTAGCCTTCAGGAATTTAAAATCATAACCCAAGTTACCGGAGATATTGATAAATGCATCTAGGTCCTTAGGAAAACAAGAGCCCCCGTATCCGATACCCGCCCTTAAGAAATCAGGGCCGATCCTTTTGTCTAAGCCAATACCCTTGGCTACTTCAATAACATCAGCCCCGACCCGGTCGCAGATCCGGGAAAGCGCGTTGATAAAAGATATTTTTGCTGCCAGAAAAGAATTAGAGGCATGTTTGATTAATTCCGCGGATTTGATATTAGTGACCACTACCGGCGCTTTTAAAGGTTTGTATAGCTTTAAGAGCAGGTCCCGGGCCCTTTTTGATTCTACGCCGATGACAATGCGGTCAGGCCGCATAAAATCATTGATTGCCGCCCCCTCCCTTAGAAACTCCGGATTAGAGGCAACATCAAACTCCGTCTTATGACGGATATGAGCGGAGATAGTCTTTCTTACCCATTCCCCTGTTTCAACTGGGACGGTAGATTTTTCTACAACCAGGCGGTATCCGTCCATATTCAGCGCGATATTCCGAGCGACATTCTCTATATAAGTAAGGTCTGCCTCACCGTTCCCTAAAGCAGGTGTGCCTACGGCAATAAAAATAATTTCTGATTTTTGTACTGCCTCTTTGATGCTGGAACTGAAACTTAAGCGCTTTTTCTTGATATTGCTGGCGACTAACTTATCTAATCCGGGCTCATAGATAGGAATAACCCCTTTCTTAAGGCTGGTTATTTTCTTACGGTTATTATCCACGCAGAGCACGCGGTGCCCCAATTCGGCGAAACAGGCGCCGCTGACTAAACCGACGTAACCCGAACCGATAATAGAAATCCGCATTTTCTCTAACCTTTCTGATTTAGGGATTTGACTGCGAACCTGATTTAGGAGTATTATAGGACTGGTTATAATTGAACTCCACTTCCGGAAAGGCCTTAAGCCGGAAAATCAGCCAGATAGTTACTCCTTCTCCCCTGGTTACATTATAAGTCAAATCAGTAGACCAGCAATGTAGGTCACGGGAGATAGTGTATTCCTGTTCCTTTAAACCTCTGCTAAGAGTTGAATCATGACCCATTTCATATCTTTCATAAACCGAGAATCTCCATTTGGGATTAAGGCGCCAATTAAGACTGGAAGTAATCTGGTTACCCCCTTTTCGCTGATACCGCTGGCCGATGGCGAAACTGCGCTCCGGATTCCAATTAAAGACAAAATCGTAATTGACATCAGAGAAGTGGTTGTAATTGGTGTCAGAGCGGCTTACCGAACGCTCCAGGGTAGCATCAGCCTCAAACCTCATCCAGGAATACGGCAGGACTTTAAGCTTAAAAAGGACATCGGATAAGTTGCTGCCGCGCTTGTCCCCGGTTTCGGGCTTAAATAGATAATTAGAGGTTACCAAGAAGTCTACCAGGTCTACACTTACGCCTTCGCGCTTGGTCTGTAATTTATTAGACAACTCTAGCGTCGCATAATTATTCTCGGTTATCTCATCCACTTCATCGATCTGCCGCAATCTGCTTTTATTAATTGACGGCTTGTGATTATAATTATAACTGATGGTAGGCGTAATAATATGCCTGAGGTCATTGATATCCATCTTCAAAAAATTCGAACGGATATTAAAAAGCCTGTAAAATTTAGTGCTTAACTCTACCCCGGTATAGAAAATTAACCGGGGAGGAATGGATTTGCCGTTTACATCGCTGCTGTAGTAAGTGGCGCGGTTACTTACAAAAGGCTGCAACCGGATAAAAGCCAGCCTGAAAGGAAGCGAGAATTTATTCGTGGTATCAAGCCTGTTTACGTGCGTATCGGGCGTATTGATACTGGAGGGAAAGGTTGAAGAGTTTTTCTTATTATAATTGCCCAGGGAAGATAAATTATCAAAATAAAAACGACTATCCCCTATCCGATAAGAAGGCATGCTGAATGTTAATTCAGGGAGCTTTTCTAAATAGCCCGGGTCATACCAGCGGTTAGTGCGCTTTTGAATCAACAAATTCAGGCTAGAGTAATTAAAATTATGGTCTACCGTTAAATATGTCTTAGGCTGAGCGTCTTTCTCATATTCGCGGTAGAAATATTCCTTCAGGAAATTTGTATCTCCTCCTAGCTGTATTTTGGAATCCTCGATTTGATAATATTCCGCCATCAGCTTAGTCCGTTCGCTGATATTCCATTTATGCCGCCAGCGGATTAAATATCTCTGGAATTCGTTCGGCTTTCCTGCGGGCTGCCCGCTATCACTCTCGTGAGTATAGTAAAATTTAAAATCACCCTTGCCGATTTCTTTGCTTTTATAATTCAACCCGAATCCCTCGGCCACCCCCAGCTTATCGCGGTAGTCGGCGAAGATCTTTCCGTTGACATTTTCCGTAAGATTATACCTCCAGGCACTCAACAAATAAGGCCCCCAATCCTTCCGCTTGCCCGGCATCACCTGCACATGCATCAGTGGATCGCGGAAACTATGGTTAAATTGCGGCAAATAAGCTAAAGGCGCTCCCCCTAAATAAAAGATATCTTCCTTAGCCTGAATCTTATCCTTGGGGAAGAAGTTTATCCTCTTTGAGCTTATGCGGTAATGCGGATGGTTCATACTGCAGGTAGTGGCATAACCATCGAAAGAGACGAATTCCGAATCGCTTACTTTTTCTACTTTTCGGGCATGGCCGAAATAAGGATTCGACCTAAAACCGGCATCCTGGATCACCCCGGTTTTAGTGTTGAAATTATAAGTAATCTTTTCGCCTTCGATAACCCCGTCTTTATCTTCCAGGCGCGCACCGCCTTCAGCGCAGGCATCCTTGGTTACGGTATTAACGGTTATCTTCCTGCAGGTAAGCGTTGCTTCGCCGGAACGTATCTGGACATTACCCACAGCCGTAGCTTCCTTGGCATCGGTAGAATACTCCACCTGGTCCCCGTTAATCCCTATCGGCTCCTTATTTTCTTTAGCTAAAAGACCTTGACCTGAATGACCTGAAAATAGGTATAAAAAAATCAGAATCACTAAAAGTCTTTTACTCATATCAAGACCGGGTCTTGTAACTATTGCGATAAAAGCTACTTAGGAATTTTTTTATAATCCTCAAGGAATCTCTGAACCCCCGAGTCAGTCAACGGATGCTTAATCAATTGCTCGATCACCGCAAAAGGGACCGTGGCGATATCCGCTCCTAAAAGAGCGGCATTGACGACGTGCAACGGATTACGTATCGAAGCAACGATAATCTGCGTCTTAAAATTATAATTTAGATAAATTTTTTTTATATCCCGGATAAGATCCATCCCCGTTTGGCTGATATCATCTAGCCTGCCTATAAACGGCGAGACATAATCTGCGCCTGCCTTAGCTGCTAACAGTGCCTGCGAGGGAGAAAAACAAAGCGTCAGATTAATCTTGATCCCTTCCCGAGAAAGTATCTTCACTGCCTTAAGCCCCTCTTTAATCAAGGGGATCTTAATTACGATATTTTTAGCGATCTCGGACAGTTGACGCGCCTCAACCACCATTTCTTCGGCCTTAAGAGAAATCACCTCTGCGCTTACCGGTCCGCTGACTAAATCCGCGATCTCTTTTAGTAGATCCTTTGCCGGGCGGTTTTCTTTAGCTATTAAACTGGGATTAGTAGTCACTCCGTCTATTAAACCCAGGCTGACTGCTTCTTTGATCTCCTTAACAGTTGCCGTATCAATAAATATCTTCATCTATTAAACCTTTCTTGAACCATTATAGCCGCGCCAATCAAGCCGGCGTCAGAACCTAAACTTGCCTTGACTATCTTAACTCGCCTTGCCTGCACGCTCATTGACCTTGAATTAACTATTTTTTTTACTTCGTCAAATAATATCTTCCCGGCATTGGCTACGCCACCCCCCAGAACAATAATATCGGGATTCAATAAGTTTACAACTGCGCTCAAAGCGATACCGAGGCGGTCAGCAGCAGTTCTCCAGATAACCTTAGCTTGAGGATTGCCTCTTTTAGCTAATGAACTTAATTCCTCTAATGATATTTTACGTCTAAATAATCTTTGCGCTTCTTTGATGATATGGTTATTTCCGATATAGGTTTCCAGACAGGCAATCCCTCCACAATTACAAAGCGGACCGCTCTCATTGATAGGAATATGTCCGATTTCCCCCGCAGCATTATCCGGGCCGCGATAGAGCCTGTTTTCTAAGATTATCCCTCCGCCTACCCCTGTACCCAGCGTTAAACAAATAGCGTTGGCAAAACCCCTAGCTGCTCCTAATTTATGCTCTGCCCAGCTCATCAAATTAGCGTCGTTATCCAGAAAAACAGGCAGATTTAATTTTTTCTCGAGGATATTTTTGAGATTTACTTCTCTCCATCCGGGGATATTCGGGAAGAAATGCACAATCCCCCGGCGGTAATCGATCGGACCGGGCAAACCCAATCCTACTCCTAAGACACAAGCGGGCCCTAAATTATGCTTTTTTACAATCCTCTTTACGCAATTAATAATCTGGTAGATTAAACTTTCCTTACGGCTGAATCTCTGCGTACTGAGAATCTCCCTATCGATAATCCTGTATCTTGAATCCACTAAAGCAAATTTTAAATTTGTCCCACCCAGGTCGATGGAGATAATAAACCTTTTTTTCATATATTTGTATTCTATATGAAAGTGATTTTAATTGCAAGAGATATGTTTGGATTTTTTGTTAAATCAAAAATTCGGAAGCCGAAACCGGTTATCTCGGCATCAATCAGGGCCAGAGGAATGAATCCGGTTCCTACCATTCTGTTTTGCCTTATATAACGCCTTGTCCGCTAAATCAATAAGCCCCTGCCCATCCTGGGCATTTTCAGGAAATGTGCTAACTCCAATACTGATAGTCACTTTTAAGTCTTCGTCATAAACTTTGATTGAACCATTTTCAATCGACTGCCGGATACGTTCCGCAGCCAATTTCGCTCCTTCCTTATCAGTATTGGTGAGAATAATTGAAAATTCTTCGCCGCCATAGCGGCATAATAAATCTACCTGCCGCAAATTATCCTTAATTAATTTCGCAACGAATTTCAATACGGCATCACCGACAAGGTGCCCGTAATGGTCATTGATCTGCTTAAAATAATCGATATCAAGCATCAGCAAGGAAAAAGGATAATTGAATTTCCTGGAATAATTTATCTCTTCGGCAAGGCGTTCCATATAATGTTTGCGCGTAAAAATCCCGGTTAAGGAATCGGTAATCGCCAGTTCCTGCACCTGTTGGTATAAAAGAGCCCTACGCACTCCCAAAAGGCACTGCTGGGCCAGGATATGAAATTTCTCCTCAGACTCTTTTTCAACCCCCTTGGCTGCCAGATATCCAAAGGTGACCCTGTTAATCTCTAACGGCAGGATAATGCAGTCTTTATAGGCGTTTAAATCCATA
>Ga0172369_10002680_pt1 | contig 24099 bp, 21 predicted proteins | sample LakKiv25m_FD_114539 | JGI IMG/M metagenome (GOLD analysis project Ga0172369, IMG submission 114539) | Freshwater microbial communities from Kabuno Bay, South-Kivu, Congo - kab_022012_11.25m | ecosystem: Environmental > Aquatic > Freshwater > Lake | place: Democratic Republic of the Congo...
GATGAGGGCATTGAGGGTTTGTTCGCGGAGCCCGTCCTGGATATGCTTGACATACTCGAAACTGAAAAGGAGGATGATAAATCCCAGGAGGAAAAGGAGTGATCTGCGGGACGGCCGGAGGAATGCATAGATGATGCTTCCGACGATGCCTACGGCATAGGCCATCGCAATGGCATTGTGCGAAATCGTGAAATAGAGGGTATAGAAAATATTTTGTTTGAGATCGGGTGTCAGGACCATAGCCATTTAATTGTACACGAAAAATAACTCAATCAAACAATCCCGTTTGGGGCGGAGCGGGGGGAGGTGTTGTTTTTTTCATGGTCTTTTGCGTGCCGAAAAAGCGGCCGATGAGAGATTGCATCTCAAAACGCATGAAATAATCCCGGAGTCCCGGCTTGAATCCTTCAAACAGGATTTCATGCTCGTCTATCGAAAGGGGGACGTCGGTCTGGATAGTTGCCAGTTTCCGGGCGATGGACACATTCTCCCTGTTTTCCAAGAGGATTTCTTTTGTCTTTCCCGGCTTCATCTCCCCGATGCGGTCGTAGAGCTTGTTGACGGTCCCGTATGAGGCGAGGAGCTTGATCGCGGTCTTGGGTCCGATGCCGCGCGCTCCCAGATAATTGTCCGAGGGGTCGCCCGCAAGAGCCTTGTAGTCGACGATGAGGTTCGGTGGGACGCCGAGCTTTTCCATGACGGCCTTCTCGTCATACATCTTGCCTTTCGCGAATCCCAGGGTCGGGGAAACGACGGTGACCCGGTCATCCACGAGCTGCATGATGTCCTTGTCCCCGGTCAGGATGATGACGCGGGGGATGACGGCCTTGAACTTGACGGCAAGGGTCCCGATGACATCGTCGGCCTCGAAGCCGTTCTTCTCAATGCGCCGTATGGCCGCCGCATCGAGTCCTTCCTTGACGAGCGGTATCTGCGAGATGAAATCATCCTCGGCCTTGGGGCGTTGCGCCTGGTAAGTGGCCAACAGTTTGTTCCGGAATGTCGGTCCGGGTGTGTCGAAGCACACGACAAGCGATGTCGGGCGGTAGTCGGTCACCGTTTTGTGAAGGACGGAAAAGAATCCGTACACGACATTGGTCGCTACTCCCTTGGAGGTTTTGAACGGCGGTATCGCATGATATGCGCGATGCATTAACGCATTGCCGTCTATGATGAGCAGGGTTGACATAGCATTATACTGCCGGCTTCTCTATTTTCAGCGATGACGCGACGGTCTTGGGTCCGACTATTGCTTCGAATTCGTCTGAGTCCAGGCTTTCCTTGACCAGGAGTTCATTGGCGACCTTGTCGAGAAGCTCGCGTTTTTCCATGAGCGTCTTCTTGGCCGTCTTGTACGCGATGTCCAGGATGACCTTGACCTGATTGTCGATCTTTGAAAGCATTTCCTGCGATACGGTATTCTGTTCGTAGTATGACTTTCCCCATTCGGTGACATCCATGGTCGGGCCGAAATTGACCGGTCCGAGCTCGCTCATGCCGAATTCAACGACCATTGCCTTTGCAATTCTTGTCGCCTGGTCGAAATCATTTGCCGCGCCTGTCGTGACTTCCGAGAATACGGTTTCTTCCGCCGCCCGTCCTCCCATCATGACCGCCATCTCCTCGATGAGATGGGTTTTGGTTTCATGCAGTTTGTCTGTCGCAGGCGGGATAAGCGTGTATCCGAGCGCCATGCCGCGCGAGACAATCGATATCCGGTGCACGGGGTCGGTGAACGGAAGGAAATGGCTGACAATCGCGTGACCCGCTTCGTGATATGCGGTCAGCCTCTTGTCGATGTCGGATTGCATGCGTTTCTTCTCAGGTCCGAGCTTGACTTTGGTCGCCGATTCCTCGAGATCCTCCATGGTGATGGTTTCCGCCGCCTTGCGGGCTGCGAGTATCGCCGCCTCGTTCAGCATGTTTTCCAGATCGGCACCCGAGAACCCGACGGTTCGTTTGGCTACCCGGTCCCAGCTGACGGAAGGCGCGAACGGTTTGTTTTTGGCATGGATGAGGATGATAGCCTTGCGTCCGTCGACATCCGGATAATCGACGATGACCCGCCGGTCAAAGCGCCCGGGCCGAAGAAGCGCGGTATCCAAAAGATCGCCGCGATTGGTAGCCGCGACAACGATGACTTGTTCGTTCGGAGAGAAACCATCCATTTCGACCAGGATCTGGTTCAGCGTTTGCTCGCGTTCATCATGGGAAGGCATGGCGCCGACGGAGCGGGCGCGGCCTATCGCATCGACTTCGTCGATGAATATGATGGAAGGGGCGTTTTTCTTGGCGGTTTGGAAAAGATCGCGCACGCGCGCGGCGCCTATCCCGACCAGCATTTCCATGAATTCAGATCCCGCGATGGAGAAAAAAGGGACGTTTGCTTCGCCGGCCACCGCCTTCGCGAGGAGCGTCTTGCCGCATCCGGCAGGTCCGACCAGAATGACACCCTTGGGGGTGCGGGCACCGAGTTTCTTGTATTTGTCCGGATGCTTGAGGAAATCCACGACTTCTTCCAGCTCTTTTTTGGCTTCGTCGACCCCCGCCACATCCGCAAACGTGGTCTTGGGCATATCCTTGCTGAACCGTTTCACCTTGGCCTGGCCAAAGGAAAAAACCGAATCCTGTGCACCGCGCGCCTGCCGGAAAAGAAAGATGAAAAAGCCTACCATGAGGATGGTCGGGATGATGTTGCTGAGGAAATTGATGAGACCGTTTGAACCCTGGGTGTCCTTGACGTCGATCTGGATCGACTCAGGATTGACCCCTGCGGATTTAAGCGTTGATACGAAGCTGTCGTTGGGTTCCTTGAAGGTCGTCCCCAGCGTGTCGTTGCGATAATAGACGATTATCTTGTTGTCCAGGATCTCCACCTTCTTGACCTTGTTGTCTTTTATCTCCTTGACTATCTGCGTCAGCGGTTTCTCGGGCATCGCCTGTTTGACCTCGCGCGTGATGGAGCGGAATGCGTACAACAGGAAAAAACCGACGAAAACGATGAGGAAGATGTTCTTAATATCGAGATTGAAGTTGAACTGAGTTATTTTGTCTTTCTTGGGATTGGTTGCCATGGGTTAATTTTATCAGATATTTGGTAAAATAGAGTCTTATCAGATGGATATTTTACACATAGAGAAGGATTATACTGACGGTCTTTTCGACAAAATCATCTCCGTTTTGGGGCGGGGCGGATTGGTCGTGTATCCGACCGACACCGTGTACGGGCTCTTGGCTGATGCGACGGGCGCGAAAGCCGTCCGGAAACTCATCGCCTTCAAGAACAGGCCGCCCGGCAAACCTGTTTCCGTCTTCGTCGAAACACTCGGGGCGGCACGGGCCTATGTCCGGATTGACGAGGATAGACTGCAGACGATACAACCCCTTGTTCCCGGGCCGTTCACTTTCGTTTTCCCCTCCCTCCACAAGCTGCCGGTCATCCTGGAATCGGAACGGGGGACGCTCGGCATACGCTTGCCGAATTATCTCCCGGTGCAGAGGCTTGTTTCCCGTTTCGGCAAACCGCTGACCGCAACATCCGCCAATCTTGCCGGACGGGCGCCCCATCATTCGTTGGGCGCATTCCTGAGCGATCTTTCACCGGAGAAACAATCGCTCATCGATTTGGTTGTCGACGCGGGGACTTTGCCGCACAACCGTCCTTCGACCGTTGTCGACTTGTCCGATGCCGATGTCCGCATCCTGAGGGCGGGTGATCTGCCGTTTAAAAAAGAGGAAGTGTTCCTCAGCCAGTCGGATACTGAGACGAAAGATTTGGCGCGCAGGCTTTTTGCTAAATTTGTTCCGGGCATCGGACAGAAGCCTCTCATCTTCCTTCTCCGGGGTCCGCTGGGCGCGGGCAAGACGATATTTGCAAAAGGATTGGGCGAGGTACTGTCGGTTGCCGACATCGTTTCCCCGACGTATGTTATTTATTACGAATACAAGACCGCACATCATGTCGCCAAGACGTTGATTCACGCCGATTTCTTCAACCTTGGCGATGATGCCGAGCTGAAGCATCTGGGATTGGACGAATACCTAGTCCCCGGTTCGGTCCTCTGCATCGAGTGGGGAGATCGCGCGGGGGGAATAATCGGATCGATGAAGGAAAAAGGGACGGTTGTCGATGTTGAAATCGTTAATACGGGGTCGCACACCCGGACCATTATTGCTCGCACCTTATGATCATCCTTGCCATCGATACATCCTGCGACGAGACATCTGTTGCCTTGGTTTGCGGACGGAGGGTTGTGTCGAGCGTGGTCTACTCCCAGATACTCCTCCACAAATCGTGGGGAGGTGTCGTGCCGTCAATTGCGAAACGGGCCCACGAAGAGCGGATAGAAGGAGTCATCGAGGAGTGCTGCCGTCGCGCGCTTTGTGTCCCCGGCAGGATGTTGCCCGACGGAACGGCGTTGCCGTCCAGGCGCAAGGGGACAACCGCGACGGAGACCGTGTTGTCGGCAATCGGCGGCATCGCGGTGACTCAAGGACCGGGGTTGGCTATTGCATTGGGAGTCGGTATCCAGTGGGCAAAGCAATTGGCTGGCCGTTTCGGAAAACCGCTCTATGGCATCAATCATCTGGAAGGACACCTGTATTCGCCGTTCGTAGAGAATCGCGCCGGCAATCCCATGCGCCCTTTTGAGTTTCCCTATTTGGGACTCATCGTGTCGGGTGGTCACACCGATATCGTTCGACTCGCGGGACATGCGAGCTATGATGTCCTGGGGAGCACGCTTGACGATGCCGCGGGAGAGGCCCTTGACAAGGCTGCGAAAATGCTTGGCCTGGGATATCCGGGAGGACCCGTCCTTGAACGACTCGCGGAAGAGTCCGACGATACGTCCTATCATAGATTTCCCCGGCCAATGGAAAAAAGCGGGGATCTCAGGTTCTCATATTCGGGTCTCAAGACATCGCTCTACTATTTCCTGGAAAAGCTGCCGCCCGGGCAGAAAGCGCCGCATCTCCGGGACATCGCATATGGGTTCCAAGAAGCCGTATTTGATGTGCTGATAAAAAAGACCCGTCTCGCCATGGAACAAACAGGCATAACCAATCTAGCTGTGGGGGGAGGGGTCATCGCGAACCGCCGGTTGCGCCACTTGTTCCGGCGGTTGGTTGTGGAAAAAAAAGGGAGCGTCACGTTCCCCCCCTATCCATACCTGACGGGGGACAATGCGGCCATGATCGGTGTCGCTGCCAATCTCCGGATAGAGAAAGGGATCGGGCCGACGGAGCCGGACGCACTGGATCGGATGCCGCGGATGCCCCTTGCATAGGTAAAAAAATCCACTTGAAATATCCATTGTTAACTATTACAATCGTTGTATATGTTAACACTCAGCAAACAATCCGACTACGGACTCATGATTTTTTCCCATTTATTGAATGAAACGGAATACGTTTCCCTCTCGAAGCTTATCGACCAGACCAACCTGCCCCAGAGGTTTCTTGCGCGCATCGCGGCAACCCTGGTCAACCGCGGTCTCCTCATTAGTCGCGAAGGCCGCGTCGGGGGATATAAGATAGCGGACAAGGCGCGGACGATTTCTCTCTATGATTATCTCAGGATTTTTGAGCGCAATCTCGATTTCGTCCAGTGTCTCAAATCGAAAACGCCCTGCAAGTACGCGAAGAACTGTTCCCACAAGGAGGCCATACGCACCCGTCTCAACGAGGTTGTGATGAATCAGCTCAAGGCGACGAAATTGATTGATTTGTTCCAAGCCCATGCTTAACATCTCACATCTGACGGTTTCGGTTGGCACGAAGACCATCATCAGGGATTTCTCGTACCGATTCGAAAAGAATAAAGTGTACGTCATCATGGGCCCCAACGGCTCGGGTAAGTCCACCTTGGCGCACGCCATCATGGGGAATCCCCTGTACACGGTTTCGCCCGGCTCATCCATTGTGTTCAAAGGAGAGGAAGTAAGCGGGCTGTCCCCCGACAAACGGGCGCAAAAGGGCATGTTCCTTACCTTCCAGACGCCTCCTTCCCTTTCGGGAGTGAGCGTGTTCCAGCTGCTTCGTTCGGCGCGCAGGGGGGAAGATGTTTTCGCACTCCACCAAAAGCTCGACGGATTCGCAAAGAAGCTCAAAATAAAGCAGGACCTGATGGACAGATCCTTTAATGAGGGCGCCTCTGGCGGGGAAAAGAAAAAAATGGAAGTGCTCCAGGCCGCGACCGTCGATCCTTCGCTTGCCGTCTTTGACGAGATAGATACGGGGGTGGATGTAGATGCCCTGAGACTCATATCGGCATTCCTCCGGAAAACAGCCAAGGAAAAAACGCTTATTTTCATCACTCACTATAGCCGGATACTCTCGGGCATCAAGACGGACCGCGTTCTCGTCCTGAAGAACGGGTCACTGGACCGGGAAGGCGGCCCGGAGCTTATCGAACACATTGAAGCAGACGGATATGAGACACGCAAAAAACAAACCAACAGTACAAAAAAACGGTGACCTTGACTTCGATTACCGGTACGGATTCGCGATGCCGCAGCACAATTCATTCACCGCGGGCAAGGGAATTTCTCCCGAGGTCGTCGCCATGATATCCGGCATGAAGAAAGAACCTTCGTGGATGCTTCGCAAACGCCGGCAGGCATATGACATATTTGTCAAGGAAGCCATGCCCTCGTGGGGCGCGGACCTGTCAGGGATAGACTTCGATGCCATCACCTACTTCATCCGTTCCACGGAAGAGAAAGCGCAATCATGGAAGGATTTGCCCGCAGAGATTCGGGAAACCTACAACAAAATCGGCGTGCCCGAGGCGGAGCGGGATTTTTTGGCCGGCGTAAGCGCGCAGTACGAATCGGAAGTCGTATACGAGAGCATCAATAAGGAACTCGCAAAAAAAGGCGTCCTGTTTTGCGACATGGATACGGCGGTGCAGAAGCACCCCGCCATCGTCAAGGAGTATTTCGGCACGCTCATTCCGCCGCACGACAACAAGTTCGCGGCGCTGAACACCGCGGCCTGGTCGGGCGGGTCTTTTGTCTACATCCCAAAAGGAGTCAAGCTGACCCTTCCCCTCCAGGCATATTTCCGCATCAACGCCGAACGGTTCGGGCAGTTTGAACGGACGCTCATCATCGCCGAGGAAGGGAGCGAGGTCCACTACATCGAAGGATGTACGGCGCCCGTCTACACGTCCAAGTCATTGCATGCGGCGGTCGTCGAGATATTCGTGAAGAAAAATGCGCATGTGCGGTATACGACCGTGCAGAACTGGAGCAAAAACGTATATAACCTGGTTACCAAACGGGCGCGCGCAGAGGAAGGGGCGCTCATGGAATGGATCGACTGCAACATCGGGAGCGGTGTCACCATGAAATATCCGGCGGTATATCTTGCGGGGGAAGGTGCGCGGGGAGAGATGCTTTCCATAGCGTTTGCAGGCCGCGGACAGCATCAGGATGCGGGAGCAAAAATGATCCATTTCGCCCCCCGGACTTCCTCCCGCATCGTTTCCAAGTCCATCTCCAAGGACGGTGGCCGCGCTTCCTACCGCGGGCTTGTCCAGGTGATGGAAGGGGCGCGGGACTCATCGGTTTCCGTATCGTGCGATGCCCTTATCATGGACGAGGCGTCGCGGTCCGATACCTATCCGACGATGCGTATCCGCGAACGGGATACGACCGTCGAGCACGAGGCGACCGTCGAGAAAATCGGCGAGGAAAAACTGTATTATCTCATGTCCCGCGGCATGACCAAATCGGAAGCGGAAGGGCTCCTGGTCAACGGGTTCATCGAGCCGGTGACGAAGGAAATCCCGCTCGAGTACTCGGTAGAACTCAACCGCCTTATCAAGCTCGAGATGTCCGGCACGGTCGGATGAAACATATGTATATCTATATCAACGGCACAACAAAACGTGAATTTGTCTTCGACAAACCGGGGCATCACACGGTTTTTTTTACCAATCTCGAGGGAACCGTCACCTTCAAGCTGGCCCGTTCGGGAGTGAAACTCGATATCTTCGGCTTGTACGATCTTAACCAAACGGCGCGCCGCGCACTTGTCACCGTGCAGCACCATGCGGCCCCCGAGACCCAGTCCAGTCTCCTCGTCAAAGCCGTGGTGTCGGACAAGGCGTCATTCGCATTCGAGGGACTTATCCGCATCGACAAGGATGCCCAGCGCGCAAACGCATACCAGAAAAACCAGAACCTCATTCTTTCCCGTGACGCATTCGTCTCGTCCAAGCCGTACCTGGAGATAAAGGCGGATGACGTGCGGTGCACTCACGGTTCGACGACGGGAGGCATGAACGCGGAAGTCCTGTATTATCTCATGACGCGGGGGATTGATACAGAGAATGCCCGACGGCTGTATGTGGCAGGATTCCTGGGCGACGTCTTCCTGAAGCTCAAAGGTCAGGGGAAAAAGGACGAGCTTATCAGGGTCAGGGATACTATAATGAAACCGTATGAAAAAACTTGACGGGATACGGCGCGATTTCCCGCTTTTCACGGCGCATCCGCGCATCGCATATCTTGATTCGACCGCGACATCGCTCAAACCCCTTGCGGTCATCGCGGCCGAGGACGGATACTACCGCGAGTATTCTGCGAATATCTACCGGGGAATCTACGGCATCTCCGAACAGGCGACTGCCCGTTACGAGGGTGCGCGGGGGGAGATTGCCCGGTTCATCGGCGCCCTGCCCGATGAGATTGTCTTCGTGCGCAATGCGACCGAAGGACTCAACCTGCTCGCCAGCACGTTGGCGGACACGGTCGGGAAGGGGGACGGCATTACGACGACCGTTATGGAACACCACTCCAACTTCGTGCCCTGGCAGCAACTGGCCATGAAAAAGGAAGCAAGGCTTGCAGTGATGGACATAACGGACGAAGGTATTCTCGATGTCATCGATGCGAAGGGGAATATCGACGGGAACAAGCTCAGGAAATACATCGGACCCCGGACCCGGATATGTACGCTGACATATGTCTCCAATGTCCTGGGGACGGTGAATCCGATAGAGAAGCTCGTATCGGCAATCCGCAAGATCAATCCCCGCGTTTTCGTCATCGTGGACGCGGCCCAGGCGGTTCCCCACCAGAAGGTTGATGTCGGAGCGCTTGGATGCGACGCGCTCGTTTTTTCGGGACACAAGATGCTCGGACCCACGGGCATAGGAGTATTATGGGCGAAGAAGAGCCATCTCCAGAAGATGCCTCCCTATATGTACGGCGGCGAGATGATAGAGCGCGTTTCCCTGGAAAAAACGACCTACAAGGAACCGCCTTTCAAATACGAGGCGGGAACGCCCCATATCGCAGGCGTCATCGGGCTCGGGGCCGCGGCTACCTATCTTTCGGAAGTCGGATGGGATGCCGTCACGGCGCATGAGCGGGACATCACCTCGTACGCTCTCGAAAAATTGTCCGACGCGTTTGGCGGGGATATCCGCATACTCGGGCCATTGCAGGCCCAAAAGCGAGGCGGGATAATCGCTTTCACGCTTGCGGGCTGTCATCCCCATGATGTCGCGTCCATCCTTGACGAGGATGATGTTGCGGTCCGTGCGGGGACGCATTGTGCAATGCCGCTCCACGACAGGTTGGGACTCACATCGACCGTCCGGGCGAGCTTTTATATCTATAGCAAGCAGGAAGACGCAGACCGGCTGGTTGCGGCTCTCAAGAGGGCGCGCAGCATATTGGCGCGCAGTTAATAGTTTTTTTCTGATGATATGACTATTTACCGCGAGCTCATTCTCGATCATTACGAACGCCCGCACAATTGGGGCCGCCTTGCCAATCCGGACAAGACGGTTACCCTCAACAACCCGTTGTGCGGCGACCGCATAGACCTTGACGTGAAGGTGGTGAACGGCATTGTCACCGATATCAAATTCATGGGCAAGGGCTGCGCCATATCAAAGGCCTCGGCATCGCTCCTCACCGACTACGCCCGCGGCAAGAAGGTCGCGGAGTTGCGAAAAGCGGACAAACACGTTATCATTTCATTATTGGGAACCGAGTTCGGTCCCAACAGATTAAAATGTGCCTTGCTTCCCCTGGATGCATTGCACAAGGCATTATCAATTATTTCCCCGTAATGGACACACCAAACTTGCTGGATCCCAAGAACCCGTCAGGGCCTGTTACCGTACGCAATCTCAAGATGTGGGTTGATCGCAACCTGTGCATCGGCGCGGCAACGTGCGTGGCAGTCGCACCCAATACATTCGTCCTGGATTCAGAAGCAAAGGCTATTGTGTTGAGTACCGCGGGCGATGACAGCGAAGCGACGCTCGTTGATGCGGCCAAGGCTTGTCCCGTTGCGGCGATAATCATCGAGGACGAAAAGGGAAACAGGGTATTCCCCAAGTAAAAAGGGGGAGGTTGCCGTTAGCATTTTTCTAACTATTGTATGACGTCATTTCTTTGGAAAATCGGGGGCGAGGCCGGATTCGGTATCATGACCACCGGACTCATGTTTTCCAAGATAGCCGCCCGGAACGGGTATCATGTGTTCGATTACGTCGAATACCCCTCTCTTATCCGCGGCGGACACAACACGTATGACGTCCATGTGTCGTCCAATCCCGTCGGTGCGACCAAAGAGCTTATTGATATTCTTGTTTGTTTGAACAAGGACACGTACGAGTTTCACAAGAACCGTCTTGCCGACCATGCGCTCGTTATCTACGACGCGGATGAATTCACGCCCGAAGGGGGAGGAGTCAAGCTTGCGGTTCCTTTCAAGGCGATTTTGACCGAGCTTGCCGGCCAGCAAATCATGAAGAACACCATTGCCATCGGCGCTTCCCTCGCAGCGATGGGAAGCGACTTGACCGAACTGTCCCTGCTTCTTGAACAGCAGTTCGGCCGGAAAGGCCAGGAGGTGGTCGATTTCAACAAACGGTTCGCGGAAAAAGGATATGACTATGTGAAGAAAACCTACCTGTTGGAAATCAAGCCCCTTCTCACCAAAAACGACGGGGAATCCAAGCTTGTCCTGACCGGCAGCGAGGCATTTTCTCTTGGCGCCGCGATTGCGGATTGCCGCATGTATGTCGCGTATCCCATGACCCCGTCCTCTGGAGTCCTGACGACCCTTGCCGCGTGGCAGTCCAGGACCGGGATGGTGGTCCGTCATGCGGAGGACGAGATATCGGTCATCAACACCGCGCTCGGGGCGACATTTGCCGGGGTACGCTCGGCTGTGGGATCATCGGGCGGCGGGTTTGCGCTCATGGTCGAGGCCCTTTCGTATGCGGGGATCGCCGAACTTCCTATCGTCGTGTATCTTGCGCAACGGCCGGGACCGGCGACGGGCATGCCTACCTGGACGGAGCAGGGGGATCTGCTTTTCACGGTCCATGCGGGACACGGTGAATTCCCGAAAATAGTGCTTGCACCGGGCGACGTGACCGAGATGGTCACCATGACCGCGGCGGCATTCGACCTGGCCGACATCTATCAGACACCGGTCATCGTCGCGACGGATATGTTGCTTGCCGAATCCCACGGGACCATGCCGAAGGCACTCCTTGATTCGTTTACGTCGGGCTACAAGCCGGACAAGGGGAAGACGGTGACGAAGGCCGACGCACCATACAAGCGGTATGCCAACAGCCCGGACGGGATATCGCCCCGCCTCATCCCGGGCGCGCCCGGCATATTCTACCAGGCTAATTCATATGAACATCTGGAGGACAGTCACACGACGGAGGACGCCAATGAGCGCATAAAGCAGGCTGACAAACGCCGCCGCAAGATTGTCACGTACCTCAAGAATCATTTCAAGGGACCGGTCGTGTACGGCGATTCCGCGCGCGCGGAAACCGTGTTCGTTTCCTGGGGTTCGACCAAGGGAGCGGTGGAAGATGCGCGGAGGATCCTCGCGGACAAGGGACATGATACCGCGCACATCCATTTCACCTATCTCTATCCGCTGGACAAAAAAATAATACTGCCGCTTTTCGATGCAAAAAAGAAATATGTCCTTGTCGAGAACAATGCGGACGGCCAGTTCGGGAAGCTTCTGGCGGCCGAGACGGGACTGACATTTGCGGACAGCATCTTCCGTTATGACGGACGGGCCGTCTCGGTTGAGCAGTTGGTCGCCCATGTGGCCGGTTAACATATTCCAATATATATATGACAACGATAACGGATTTTGCTGGATACGCGCCGACATGGTGTCCCGGGTGCGGCAATTGGGGGATAGGGATAGCGCTCCGCACTGCGCTGACCCAGCTTGGGATGACGCCGTCGTCCGTCTTGATTGCCTTTGGAATCGGTTGTTCCGGCAACGCGAACGACTTCATCAACGCCTATGCCATGCATGGTTTGCACGGAAGGTCCGTCCCGAATGCAATCGGCATGAAGCTCGCCAATCATTCCATGCCGGTCATCGTCATCGCGGGAGACGGCGACTGTTACGGGGAAGGCGGTAACCATTTTCTCCATGCCTGCCGCGGCAATCACGACATCACCGTCATCGTTCATGACAACCGTGTCTATGGTCTGACCACGGGCCAAAGCGCCCCGACAGCCCAGAAGGGCTACAAGTCCAAATCAACCCCCGCAGGCATCATCGAGGAGTCGGTCGACCCCCTTGCCCTCGCCATGACGCAGGGCGCGACCTTTGTCGCGCAGTCGTTTGCCGGAGACAACGCGCATACGGCGCAGATGATCAGGGAAGGAATCGCCCACAAGGGTTTCTCGCTCGTCAACATCCTGCAGCCGTGCGTCACGTTCAACAAGGTGAACACGTATCAATACTATATGAAGCACGTCTACAAGCTCGATGCCGCGCATGACAAGACGAGCCTGACCCAGGCGTTTCTCAAGGCCCGCGAGGTCGCGGAAGAGAAGTATCCGCTCGGCGTCTTGTACCAGATCTCCAAGCCCTCGTACCATGAACAAATTGCCCATCTCGACCGGGAAAAGGGCCTCGTCGGACGTGATCGATTCATGGATTTTTCTGCGATCACATCTGATTTCATCTGAATTCTGTATAATAAACAAGAACGATTTATCAGTTCCGGATTAATAAGACAAACTAATCAAATTATCGTTTGACAGTTAGCAGACTATTTGCTATACTGCTAATACCTATGACTATTCAACTTGGAGCCTCACAACAATCTATTTATCCAGTCGTCACCGTCCGGGATGGCATCATATTTCCGCGTACGGAGAACGTTTTGGTCTTCGGACGCCAGAAAAGCATCGGAACCATCAACGAGGTGCTCAAACGGGACAAGAAAATCGTGCTTGTCATGCAAAAAAACCCCTCCCAGGACGAGCCCAAGAAGGAAGATCTGCACGCAATCGGGGTCCTCGCAACCATCGAGAAGACGGTCGTCGGTGAAAAGGGCGAGGTGAACGCGCTAGTCAAGGGGATAGAGAAGATACGCGTGGTCGAGTATACGCGTGAAGTCCCCTATTTCGAGGCCAGGGTCGAGCCGGTCGCCGAAGTGGTTTCAAACGATGACGAAGTACAGGCGATGGTCAAACACATCTCCCTCCAGATCAAGAAAGCCATCAACCTCGGCAAGACGGTTGATTTCGTTTTCCTCATGAACATCCTCAACATAGGCACGCCCCAGGATTTTTCATACCAGATAGGCATGGTGCTGGATCTCCATGAAAACGAGAAACAGGAGCTCCTGGAGGAAAACGACCTCAAAAAAAGGCTCGCCAAGGAAGTGGAGTATGTGAACAAGGAGATAAAGATACTTGAGATAGAGCAGAACATCTCGGCCAAGACGCAGCGCAAATTCGAGAAAGGCATGAAGGAGACCTTTCTCAAGGAGAAGATGAAGACAATCGAGGAAGAGCTCGGGGGCGGGGAGGACCGGGATCTCAAGGAATACCGCGACAAGATAACCCGTGCCAAGATGCCCAAGACCGTGGAGGAAAAGGCCTACAAGGAACTGAAGCGCCTGAGCTCCATGTCCCAGTACAATCCCGAGGCATCCTACATCAAGACGTATCTGGATTGGCTCATCGAGCTCCCCTGGTCGGTCTCATCCGTGAGTTCCATCGACATAAAAGAGGCGGAGAAAGTACTGAACGAGGACCACTACGGATTGAAGAAGATCAAGGAGCGCATACTCGAGTACCTCGCGGTTCTGGAGCTGCGCAAACAAAAAGAAAGCCAGGTCAAGCAGGAGGAAGGGAAAAAGAAGAAGGAATTCCAGCCGACCATTATCTGTTTCTCGGGGCCGCCGGGAGTCGGTAAAACATCGCTTGGACGCTCCATTGCCCGCGCCCTCGGACGGAAATTCGTCAAGATGTCGCTCGGAGGCATTCGTGACGAGGCGGAGATACGGGGACATCGCCGGACGTATGTCGGGGCGCTTCCCGGACGCATCATCCAGGGCGTCAAGCAGGCCGGGACCAAGAATCCGGTTTTCATGCTCGACGAGATAGACAAGATCGGCCGTGACTATCGCGGCGATGCTTCCGCCGCCCTCCTTGAAGCGCTCGATCCCGAACAGAACCATGCATTCTCAGACCATTACCTCGAGGTGCCTTTCGACCTGTCCGACGTCTTTTTCATCACGACGGCCAACATGCTCGATACCATTCCCGATGCGCTCCTGGACCGGTTGGAGGTAATCCATTTCCCGGGATATACCGAAGACGAGAAATTCCACATAGCCAAGCAATACCTGGTGAAAAAGCAAATGGAGGCGCACAGTCTGACCACCAAGGAAATCGTCATACAGGACACCGCCCTCAAGACGGTCATACGCAGATACACCCGCGAGGCCGGCGTACGCGAGCTCGAACGCCAGGTGGCGGGCATCTTCCGCAAGGTTGCACGCCAAATAGTGGAAAAGAAGGCGGACAAAAAGACCGTGACCACGGCCAATATTCCTGCCTACCTCGGGCCGCTCAAGTATACGAACCAGATAATCGAGGAAAAAAACACCATCGGCATCGCGACGGGTCTCGCATGGACGCAGGCGGGCGGGGACATCCTCTTCATCGAGGTCGCCATCATGCCCGGCAAGGGCGGATTGACCCTGACCGGCCACCTGGGGGATGTCATGAAGGAGTCCTGCCAGGCAGCCTTGTCCTATATCCGTCCGCGGTACGAACAGTTCGGCCTGAAACCGGACGTCTTTTCCAAGACAGACATCCATGTCCATGTTCCGGAAGGCGCAGTCCCCAAGGACGGCCCTTCCGCCGGACTCGCCATCGCAACGGCCATGCTTTCGGCCCTTACCAAATCGCCGTTCAAGCGTGACGTCGCCATGACCGGCGAGATCACACTCCGGGGACGCGCACTCGAAATCGGAGGAGTCAAGGAAAAAGTCATCGCCGCGCACCGGGCAGGCATCAAGACCGTAATCATGCCCAAGGAAAACAAGAAGGACCTGGAAGATATCCCGGATTACGTGATCAAAGGTCTTCACTTTGTCTTTGTCACGAACGTGGATGAGGTTCTGCCGGTTGCCCTGGAAATGAAGAAGAAATAAAGATCAGAGCGACTTGCGTACCGAGAGGTACGCTTCGCGGAAGCGGTATGCGAGATTGTATGCCGCATACATGCCTGGTCGTGCCACCAGGTCATAGCTCCCGGCGAATTCCGTGAAGACGGTCCCGTATCCCTCCTTGAAGCGGGTGAATCCTGCCCAGGAGTGGTCCTGTGGGTATGCGCGAGGCAGCGACCCCCACATGTCAAAAGACGTCGCGCCGAGCCTTTTGCCGAGCCTGATTGCTTCCCACATGATGAGGTTTGCGCCCATGAGATTCCGATGTGTTTCCGATGTCCCTCCGTACGGGTAATACAGTGTCTTGTTGTGGTAGAAAAGCTCGTATGCGGCAACCGGATCCGTGCCCACCCGCGCGATAAGGATGTGCGCCAGGGTTTCCTTGAGCGATTTCCAGATGGTGTGGTGATAGGTCCGCGTATGCCCGTAGTACCGCTGCCTCCTGCAGGTATCGAAATACAGGTCTGCGAATGTCGCGAATCCCTCTTCGGTATTTTCTTCCTGTACGGAGACCCCTTTCTTTTCGGCCAAACGGATGTTATAACGCGTCTTGGGTTTCATGTTCTTGAGCAATATATCCTCGGACGGGGTCAGGTCAAGCGTCTGTGACCAGGAAGGAAAGAGGGGATGCGGAGACCGCCTGAGAAAAAGCGGGACGGATTGGATGGGCGGGCAATACGGTTCGAGCTTGATGAAAATGAATCTGTTGGTGTGTGCATATCCCTTGAGGAAAGCAAGCATCTCACCGTTTGGCATGGCGCTGCGGGGGAGATATCCGAGACGGAAAGAAGTATGGGGGACGGGATGGACGGTCATCTGGAAAACATGTTTGGGCGTCCCGTCTTCTTCCTGCATGAAACGGACGACCGGTGTATGGAGCGTCCGACGGGCCTCTCCCCATTCCCACGTCTGCATCGGGTGGCTCGCAAGGTTGTTCCATTGCTCTTTGGTCTTGATATCGGTACCGGTGATGATATGTACGCTCATATGGTGTGTGTCAGGATTTCCCATGTCTTTTGGCCGCACGCATTCCATGAGAATGCGGCAACCCGCTCCCTGCCTTTCTTGGCAAGCTCCGCACGGAGGCCGGCATTGCCGTTCAGGATATTCAGCTTGTCGGTCAGGTCGTCGGGATTTTTTGGGTCGATGTACAGGCACGCTTCTCCGCCTATCTCGGGGAGGCTCGACGTGAATGAGGCGATGACCGGGCAGCCGTATCCCATGGCCTCGAGCACCGGGATCCCGAATCCCTCGTAGAGAGAAGGCAGGACGAAACAAAATGCCTCGCGGTACAGGATTGGCAGGTCGCTGTCAGGGACGTATCCGGGAAACAGGATGATGTGCTTGAGGTAGAGGTCTTTCGCCTCTGCGAATATATCATCAAAAAGCCACCCCTTGCGTCCCGCGATGACGAGTTTCATGTCGGGGTTTGCCGCATGGAACTTCCGGAACGCCCGGATGAGACAGGTGATATTCTTGCGCGGTTGGATGGTCCCGACGTAGAGGATGTATTTCTTTTTCGTCAGCCCCATCTCCGTTGCCGTGTTTTCATCAGGAGGCAGCACGGCGTTTTCCTTCTCGTATCCGTTGTACACGACCGAAATCCGATTGTCGGCAATGGCATATTCGCGCATGAGGTCTTTTTTTGTCGTTTTGGAAACGGCGATGATGTGACGGGCTTTCTTGAGCGAATACGAGGTCCAGTTCCTGAGCTGGTACAAATCCCGTTTCAGGAATTCCCCCGGATAGTACAGATAGGAAAGATCGTGGATGGTCACGACGGTCGGACAAAAGGTGAAGCGGGGAGCGTAGTGGGCGGGCGAAAAAAAGACATCCGGACCCTGGCCCGCGAGGGTCAGCCGCCAAAGCGCCAGGGGCAGGAATATCTGGGACCACAGCACCGCCCCCGGGACCACCCGGTAACGGTAGAATCCGGTTTCCTCAGGCATGTCCCTCCGGGGCTGTCCGCGCAGGAACACGGTTACTTTCGAATGTTCGTCGGCTTTTTTTTGGAAATAGGAGAGAAGGTGGTGCGAGTACACGGATACGCCGACTTTTTCTTCGACATTCGCCTCGTTCCCGTCAACACCGATGTGGAGTTGTTTGCTCATGGCCGGTTTTGGGAAATGATAAAGAGGAGATTCGTGATATATGTCTTCCAGTCAAAATCCCGGCTCCGTTGTTTACCTTTGGCGGACAACTCTTGCCGCAACGCCGAATCGGCAATAAGGGTTTGCAGCTTGTCCCCGATATCGGACACGCTTCGGGGATCGAAAAGCAGCGCCGCATCCCTGCCGATTTCTCCGAGCGAGGATGTGACTGACGCGGCACTGGGGGCGCCTTGTTGCATGGCCTCCACGAGCGGGTATCCGAATCCTTCCCACAGGGACGGGTAGACGAAACACGTGCAGGCGCGGTACAGGGCGGTCAGGTCGCGGTCGGGTACATACGAGAGGAACCGTATCCTGGCATTCGTGTTTTTGTCCTTCGTCACTTCCGTATCCCATCCCTGCGTCCCGACGATGACCAGGTCATGGGTTTTGGTTTCAAGCCGTTCGAACGCGCTGATGAGCGTTTTCAGGTTCTTGCGCGGTTCTATTTTCCCGACCGTGAGGATGAAGGGACGAACGATTCGGTATATTTGTTTCACAACGGCTGCGGTGACTGAAGTCGCCGCCTGCGTTACCCCCGGGTAACAGACATGGATATTTTTTCCGTCGGAATGGAGATATTCCGTGAGGTCGCTTTTGGTCGAGCGGGAATCCGCCAGGATGAAGCGCGACTCCCTGCGTATCCATTCCAGGCGTTTTTTCTGGGTCTCGAGGATGGTGGTGTGCACCGTTTCCGGATACCGGACGAACGCGAGGTCATGGACGATGGTTGCCTTGGGCATGCGGCTCGGCGGCTCGGTCCAGTCGGAGGTGATGAAAAGATCAAGGGGTCCCGTGAGCCGTTCGACCTTCATCCGGTGAAGGGTGTTCCATACATATGACAACGCGGTCGGCGGGACCGGATAGGTGACGATGCGGTGGCCCGCTTTCATGATATTGTCCCTGAGGCCGGTGTCGAGGTGTCTGCGCATGGAAGAAAAGAAAAAGGTCCATGAATTTTTCTTGTCATGGGAGACAATCGCCCGCGTCAGCCCATCGACAAACCGGGCGACGCCGGTTCCCTCATAGACTATCTGGGAAATGTCGATTCCTATCTTCATGATTTTTTTATCTGGCGGTATACGATTTCTAATTTCTGGGCTATTTTTTCCCAGCTGTATTGGTTATCTGCAAGTTCGAATGCAGCCCTTCGTATCCGCTCATAGAACGCCTTGTCCCTGAGGATGTGCTTGGTCTGCGTGACAAATTCGGCCGGCGTATTGGCAAGGAGGACGTGTTTGCCGTTCACGACGTCCAGTCCCTCCATTCCAATTTTTGTCGCGATGACCGGCAGTCCACTCGCCATGGCCGCAAGTATTTTGAGTCGTGTCCCTCCCGGCCCGAAGATGGGTGCTAGGAAAACAGTCGCTTCATGGTACACATCCCGCATCATCTCGCTTTTGTTGGGGTCGATGTCACGGATCTCGATCGACGGGTGAGGCAGGACATCCTTGAGCTTGTGCGCCGCGTTTTGGCCGGCGATGAGGAGGCGGGCCTGGGGGAGCGCCTTGTGGATAAGCGGAAAGACCTTGGTTATCAGGTATTGTGCTGCTTCCGTATTCTGCAGCCAATAAAAATTGCCGACGAAAAGGAGGATGGGCTTATCGATTTGTTTTTCCTCGAGATGGTCGGCTATCATGTCTTCGCCTGCCCCGTTGGGGATGATGACGGGGTCGATTTCAGGTTCTATTTCGGTTATCGCCTTTTTGTCGGATTCCGAGACCGTGCCGACGAGGAGCGCCTTTTTCCAATAAAACCGTTCCCAGTATTTCAATTTCAGGATGTCAAGGAAGAAAAAGGGGCGGACGAACACGGGGAGCGAGTTCACGAAGTGCTGATAGACCTTGTATTCGATGGTCTGCTCGACCAGGAATATCGGGACATCGGTCTCGAGGATGTGAGGCATGATATAGAATGTCTCGGCATGGATGACGTCGAAATGCTCGCGTTCTATGAGTGTTTTCAGCGTCGTCTTGGCCTCCTGCGAGAAATTCCGGACGATGAGGAAGGGATCGGGCGAGAAAATAGCCCGGAAGATGTTGTCGAACTGCCAAGGTTTCTCGGGGCGTTTGCACAGATACACCTCCTTGCAGTACGGCTTGAGGTGGGGGAGGTATTTTTTTTCATCGCTGTTTTTGTACAGGGAGATGAGGGTGACATCGTTGTTGCGCGAAAGATATTTGAGGAGATTGAGCGTACGGATCTGCCCGCCAGACGCCGGCGGATACGGCAGGTAAGGCGTCAGCATCAATATCTTCATAGCCGGAAGAGGGTGAATTGGTCGTTTTCGAAAAGGATGCGGTGCTTGTCGTTTGATTTGAGTTCCGTGATGATTTCCTTGCGGTCGGTAAGAACGTAGCTATAACCGTCGCGGACAAGGGTTTCCGCATCGCCATAATACATGGGCGAACCCTTGCGGTCGGAGAGATACAGGAGCGTCGTGTCACCCATGCGGTCGGCGACTATCCGGTCTTCCGGGCGGGTGAACGTGTCGATGATGCGGGCCATGAGGGTGAGATCCTCGGGATAGGTATAGAAATCCTTGACCTTGTAGTAATAGGACATATAGAAAGACAGGACGAACATGAAAAGGATGAGCGCCCCAGTCAGGATGGGGTGGAAGTATATCCTTCGGTTATGATAGACGAGCGAGACGCCGACCCCGGTAAAAAGGGTAAGGGCGGGGAAGATGATGGTCTGGTAATACTCATGCTGGACATTGCCTCCCTGGAACACAAAGACATACGCGAACGCGCTGGCAAGAAGCGAATGCAGGAAGAGGGACTTCAGGCGGCTCATGGTCCCCATGAAAAAAAAGACGGTGAGGAATCCCCCGAAGATCATAAGATTGATGCGTTCATAGAAAATCCAACGGAAGAAGGCGGGCCGGAAAAAAATCTCCTTGGCCCCTTCGAACGTGTTGACGCTCGTGATGAGCCAGCCGCTTGCGGGTATGGCTTCCGGATGGGACTGGATGAACATCCGCCATGCGATAAGCGGTATGCCCGCCAGGACGAAGTACAGGTAGAACTCCGGTTTGCCGACCAGGGCAAACTTGTGTTTGCGCATGAACAGGAAAGCAAGTGCGATGCCATAGAAGATGATGGGCGGTTTGACGAGAAGGGCGAGGGCGAACATGACGCAGGAAAGGACGAGGAGGACATACGTCCTGACGCTTGGCTTCTTGGTGAGCATGTACCGGTGCAGGAAAAAAACCGACAGCAGGGCGAGCATGAGGGCGGGCGTCTCGGGCAATACCACGCGCGAGAAAAAGACAAAAGCGGGGAAGACCGCATACACGAATGCGGCTACCGCGCCGGCAAGGCGCCCGACCTCAGACCGGCCGAAATAATAGACGAGGGCGATGACGACGAGGGAACAGATGACGGTCACGATGCGGCCCCAGACCTCGACGGGCACGACGGGAGCGATTTTGTAAAGGAGGGCGAATGTGGCATTATACAGCGGATATTCCACATATCTGAGTCCTGTCGGATTGGGGAGTCCCGACTGGACGCTTGAAAGATCATCATAGTGAGGCTGCATGAGATTGAATCCGTCCCGGACGAAGTTGCGCGCGACAGCCGCCGTATCGGCCTGGCGCCACGAATGAAAGTCCGACAGGGGAGCGGTCAGGTTGTAGGAGCGTGTCATGACGGCGAGGGCCAATATGCCTCCCAGGATAAGCGCGTCCAGTTTGGTGAAACGATTGTGTTCGTGCATAGGATTATTTCTTTTTCCGTCTTGCGGGTGCAACGGCCTTGACCGGCGTTGTTTTTTTGAGCGTGGCGTATCCCATGAATATGCCGGCAATCATCCAGAAAATATAAGCGACCTTGGATGCCTCGAACACGTCGATGTAGGATGCATTCACCATGAGGCCGGCACCGGAAAACAGAATTCCCCAGAACAGGTATTTTTCATCCGTCGCGGTCGTGACGGCCTTCTTCCACATGGATTTGGCAATGAGGAAGAGGATAGCAAGAAAACTGACGGTGCCTACGAGGCCGAACTCGCCGAGCCAGCGCAGGTAATCGTTGTCGCTTGCCTCGGTTATGCTCGAAGGACCCTTGCCGAGGACGGGATTGGACATGAACGCCTTGATGGCACGCGGCCATTCGACCTGGAGACGCGTGGCAAACGAGATATCGGGAAGCATCGTCGAGACCACCTTCATCTTGGCAAACGCTTCCTCGACGAGCGCATCTTCCTCCGCGCGGGTCAGGGTCTTGCCGGCCATCCGGGCATTCTTGACGATTTCGTCCCGGATATTTGCCTTGGCATCGGCGACATCCTTGGCATTGAGGTTGCTTGAGCCTACGTCCGTGGCGCTGTCTTCGACGGCCTTCTTGTTGATGACATAGTCACCGATGGGGAGCTCATCCGGCTTGAGTCTCCGGGGGACGGTCGTCTGCCCGGTCGTCTTATCGATGAAAATCTGCCGTGTCTGGAACGTCCGCGAGATGCGGCTGGTCAGGTTGCTTGAAAGCAGGGTAAGACCGATAGTCAGGACGAGGACGACAAAAAGGAGCTTGAATTTGCGCATGAAAAGGAGAAAGGGTATGGTCGAAAGGAAATATGCGCCATAGGAAACGCGGGACGCGGTCAGGACAAGCGCATAGAGGGAAAGGAAAAAGACGAAAAAGTAGTACCACGCGCCGCTTGTGCTCAGGAACAATCCAAGGGTCAGGGGCATGAGGAAAATAAGATATGCCGCAAGGTCATAATGGCCCCCGAATGTCGAGCTGATGCGTGCGTTTGCGTCAAGAACGAGGAGATACCCCTTGGCATATTCCGGATTCATGGTCTGCACGGCAGGCCATCCCAGGTATTTCTGGCCGAGGCCGTATCCGGTTACGAGGAAAAGAGCCCCCATGATGAGCTTGAGATACAGGTAGAAATCTTCCTTTTTCTGGATGGATGCCGCGAACATGAAGAAAGCGACCATGTACTCGACGCGGCGGAGCGAGTGGAGGAGCCCGAGGTGCTGGAACACGATGGTCTTGGAGACATAGTATCCCCAGACGAAAGAGGCGAAGACCGCCCCCCAGAAGACAAGGATGGGGATGACAAGCGTTTTTTTCAGGACGATTTTCTTTCTCAGGAGCTGGATGAGGAAGACCGCGACCAGGAGTCCGACATAGAGGTCCTCCATGCGTATCGCGATATAGGTGTAATTGATCATCTTGAGCGGAAGCTTGGGCCAGAGGGGGATGACGAATACGTATCCCATGAGCAGGAGTTTGACGATATTGTTATCGAGCCAGCTTATAAGCTTTTTCATAGGTTTCAATAAGATAGGCGTTTCGGGTAACTTTGCCTATTGCAAGCGACAGTAACGCTTTTAATTGTAACATAATCTTCAAAATGGAGACCTCCCCGGCTCCGTAGTGCTTGCGGTAGAAATAAAGGAACCCGCGGTAGACCTGCAGGATGGGATACGTCTTGCCTTGGCTCGAGGCGCTGCCCAGATGGATGAAGCGCGCGCCGGGATAAAAATAGGTTTCATACCCTTTTTTCCGTGCCCGGAACAGGAGATCGACCTCATCCATATACATGAATATGCCTTCGTCGAACCCCCCGACCGCATCATAATATTCCTTTTTCGTCAGGATGCAGGCGCCGGAGACCCAATCCGCGTGGGTGGTTTTGTCCGGGCTTCCGCGGGTCAATCCCCAATAATCGCCTTTGAGGAAAAGCGCTCCGAACACTACGGGTAGCGTGTAAAAGGGAGCGGCAGATGCCTGGGGGGTCATGTCCCTGTTGAGAAGCTTGCCCCCGAGGAAGTGCATGCGGGGATCCTCCGTATAGGTCTTGAAAAGCCTGCCGACGGCATCGTCCAGGACGACGGTGTCGGAGTTCAGGAGGAGGATGTACTGCCCCCGTGCCTGTTTGACCGCCTGGTTGTTGGCTTTGGCAAAACCCGCGTTTTCGCTGTTCTCTATCACCTTCAGGGTGGGGTATTCTGCCGCCAACTTTCTCAAAACAGGGACGGAGTCGTCTTTCGAGGCGTTGTCTACGACCAGGATCTCGAAGGCAGGCATGGACTTGTTTTCCCGCAGGATGGACCGGATGCAGTCCCCGGTCACGGACGATGTGTTGTAGGAGATGATGACAACCGAGAGAACGGGTGATTTTTCGGCCATATATTGTATAATTATATCATTCTTGGCCGTCGCAACGGCCGGGACACGGTCTCAAGTCAGTATAGCTCAGTGGTAGAGCAATCGTTTCATAAGCGATCGGTCGCAGGTTCGAATCCTGCTACTGACACCCTCATGCTAACAGAACACCGGAAAGAACGTTTTGCCTCGGTCATCGGCCATAGGTCGCAGGATGTTGTCATTCTGGAAAACATCCACGATCCGCATAACGCGGCCGCTGCAATCCGCAACTGCGATGCTTTCGGCATCCAGACAGCCCATTTTGTTTTTGAGCTGGAGAAGGTCTTTAATCCCC